>Ga0157364_1004632_pt1 | contig 13781 bp, 8 predicted proteins | sample AttsexASBM2_FD_111476 | JGI IMG/M metagenome (GOLD analysis project Ga0157364, IMG submission 111476) | Fungus gardens microbial communities from leaf cutter ant in Ribeirão Preto, State of São Paulo, Brazil - Atta sexdens ASBM2 | ecosystem: Host-associated > Fungi > Mycelium > Unclassified ... | reverse complement strand
TCTTCCAATGCTACTCCTGCCAAACTCTGACTTCTACCACTACTCTTGAAAGCATTGTTCTATACCACTAGTTGCTATCAGATGAGTATCTGCTATTTATAAACATTATTCTAGATATTTTCATTAAAGTTCCTAGCTATCTGGATGCTATTATTTCGGACTTGGTTAGTATTATTCCAATAGATTGAAATGTATTTTAGAGTATTTAGCAAAGCTATTATATTAGAGTTGTGAATAATAGACTTGATTATTTTATTCTTTTTCTTTTTATTATTTCTTTTATTTTCTTTATTAGACTTAGACAATAATATGGAATATGATGTTATATATATCATATGACTATGTAATATAGAGAAGATTGTAGAAGGTTTCAGAACAAATAATATTATATAGCATGGTAATAGTATGTTAGCCTTATAAAAAGCATATAAGCTTTAGAGTAGGCTAGATTTAGTATAGCATGGACTAGAACCTAAATATATATAAAGTAGAGTATTTTATATTAGGAATTCTATTAAGTTTTCTTGTATTACTTAATAAGAGTAGTTTTTTATCTTAAACCCTTAGACCTAAGTCTTAATATATTGTCTCTAGAAAATCTCATTCTGTTTTCTTATATTTCTCCTAAAGATAAGTTCTTACTAGTTCTACACTATAGAAAATAGTGCTTAGATTTTTCCTAGAGTGAACTCTATAACTCTGTGGACTTTTCTCAGTTATTCTAACAGTAGGACAGAATCTCCCTTAGAGATCTTAAGACAAGTTTGAAGTTTAGTAGTTAAGAATTACCTACTTATATGTCTTGATATTCCTTACTATTTCTTGCTTTTTAAATAATGTTTACTTTGAGTAATCATTCCATAAACTCTGTTAATATTAGTAAAGTTCTAATCTTTCTATAGTATTATTTGTAAGAGGTAGCCAAGTATTAGTATATTTTAGAAGTATTAACTAACAATATTCTGGAAAGTCTTGTAACTTAACTCCAAGCCCTATAAGCCTTGATATCCAACCCTCCCTCTATATATATAGGTGTTCTTCTCTAACTATTATTAAAACCTTACTCACTAGTTAAGATCTCTATGACTAGGGCCTCATTATGCCATTTTAGACTAAATATACTTTGACTTATAGATTTTATTAGGGATTATCAGCTGGGTTGCACTTTCTTGAATGCTTGTCCTCTTTATATATAGCTATCTGTAGACTAGTTTCCATATAATCAGGACAAGATACTTTGAGCACTGTTCTTTAAAAGTGGTAGGGTTGAAAAGTGGTTAGGAGGCCTGTTTAGAGAAGAGTCAAGCACTAGATTCTTTTCCATTGCAGTTTAAACAAGTCTTCAAAGACTAGTTCTTTCCTATCAATATTACTGCTAAAGTGGTCAACAAGCTGAAGGGAATATTGTATTATCAAAGAAGTTGAGCAGTAAAAGATTACCTAAATGAGTTCCAAATATTAATTTCTAAAGCTAACTATACCAATCTCTAGACTATAGTGGATAAATTCTACTATGAACTGGGAATTACTATTCAGAACTAGATAACAACTCTACTAGTAGTCTGCCACCCTAAAGATACTAATTTATCAGTGTAGTTTAAAGTTGTGAGATATATAGACCAAATCTGATAAGCTAACAAAGCCTTTCAGTCTAATCAATAAACTGTTCTGATCCCATATCCATATCTCTGCTCTTTAACTATACAGAGTTCCTTCACAAAATCTAACTCTTATCTACAAATCCTACTTCCTTACCAAATCAATGACAATCTTCTTCAAATCTCCTGTTAGATATTCTTATGGATATTGATGTTATTTACAAACTCTAGCCATTACTGTTAGGGTAACTGACAAAAGTCTGCAAAGTTCATGTAGTTTACTCTAGAAAATCTAAGAGAACAAAATAAGATTTTTTAGAGGTAACAGCTTTACTAAATATCTTAGAATATATTCTAATCTAGCAAAATAGTGTTGACTAAGCCAGGAATAATAGTATTTAAATAGTTAGACACTCTAATAAAAACATTTAGAATAATGTCTATAAATAGCAAGCATTCATCTGATGGTAATTTATAGTAGGAAACAATGTTTAGAGAAGTGCTGATAGAAATTGTAGTTTGACAGAGGTAGTACTAGAGAGAATATGAAAAACTCCAAGGTCTTGGACTAAAAATTGGGCTTTATAAACTCTGTTATTAAAGATTTGGAGTTTATAGTTTGTTGTCTCTTGACACTTTCTATATATTTAGTTATTCACCAATTAGTTTATATATAACTACAATAAGATTCTCTAAGTATTGTTATTCTTTAGAAGTAGCCAAGATCAAATAGTTTGAAAATATATTTAGAGAGAATTTGACTAATAAAGCTTTCTATAAGAAAATAACAAACTTAAAAGTCTGGAGTAAAAAACTCAAAGTTTACTTCTATATCCAATATTTGATCCCAAAACTATAGATTTTGTCACACTTACTCTAGTACTTCCTCATCATAGCTCCAACCACTGTTAATACTTTTATAATTATTGCCCTATGTCTTTAATTACTATGAGATAATTATTTACTATTTCTGAATATTACTTTAGATATTTCTATCAAAGTATCTGACTATCTAAATACTATTATTCCTTGATTGGTTAGCATTGTTCTACCAGATTGAGATATTTTAGAGTACTTAGTAGAGTTGCTATCTTTAAGAAATCTTATTCTGTTCTCTTAAGTCTTTTCTGGAGACAAGCTCTTATTAGATATATTATTGTCATAGGTCTGTGCATGGAAAACTTGCTTAGGTAAGTACCGCTGTTTAGTGTGTCATGACTAAGCAACACTATAAAGATGATTACGTAATCCAAACAGTTGACCTTCCCAAGATGATGTGATCAATTTGTAAGCAGGCATAGGAATGATTTCTCTTTCCTATTTTGTAATAGTTGTTGCTGTTCTCAGCTTAGGGCAGGAAAATAACTTAATAGGAGTGAAGTGATATTGTTGTGCTAAAAATAAGCTGGTCGCTATTTTTAGATTACCAATGATTCGGTAACCAATCAGCAATAAGTCTTTTATAGTGTGAAAAGAAGTAGTTATTTTTGCTATCTTCTTGGTAATCAGCTGTGCGGCAGCTTATCTGCTGCCAATAGCATTATCACCTCGAGTGATTGTGCTATTTATGACATGTTTTGGCATGTATGCTAAAGGCACCTGATGAGTCTATAAAAGACAAAACAGCTGATAGGGGTAATTCCCCATCTGTTGTGCCAGCTTCGTTGCAACTTTACTCGCTTCACTCAGAAAGTTGTTCCTCCCACCCTAACCCTCCCGAGAGGATGCTAGCAATTTGTAAGCAGGTGTGGGAATGATTTCCCTTTCCTATCCTGTGATAGTCATGGCCATTCTCGGTCTGGGCAGGAAAGTAACTTTCAGCGAATGTAATAAGTTGTGAGCCAAAAATAAGTTGGTCACTATTTTTGGATTACCAATCAATCGGTAACCAATCACAGCTGTACTATATAGTGTGTGAGAAAATTATCTATTTATGTTATCTTCTTGGTAATCAGCTGTGTGGTAGCTTATCTGCCACCAATAGCATTATCACCTTGAATGATAGTACTATTTTTGACATGTTTTGGCATGTATGTCAATGGCACCTGATGAGTCTATATAAGATGAAACAGTGGTTGGGGGTGATTCTCCAACCATTGTGCCGACTTTGTCATAACTTTACTTGCTTCGCTTGCAAAGTTGCTCCTGCCACCCTAACCCTAACTCTAACATGAGATGGTAGCATGGACCAATATGTAACAGTATAAATAGGACTCTAATTTAGCAGAGGCTCCTTGTTAAGTTCTCTTGTGATTTTTCCCACATGATTGCTTAACTAAGAGCTTTACCACTTGTATTATTATTGGACTTTGTATCTAGTAGTTACCACAACAATAAGTAGATAGTATAAGAGATACTTAGGGTTTCAGTAGTATAGCTCTTATTGTCCTGAGTAAAAGTTTCAGTGGTAAGACACTGGTAGGAGTAAGAAGAACTCTAGTATGGGAGACTAGCTGGATAGAAGTATTTCTGTTATGGAAAATAAGATATCTAGATTATTATATTATCATTATGAGAATATATTATAAGAAGAATGGCTATTATAGAAGATAGGCTTATATAATAAACATTGAGAAAGTAGTATCACTGTGGAGATGTATTTTCTTGATAGGTGGACTTGGTATATGACACTATGCTACATTAATGTTATAACTTATAGATCTTAGAGTAGGTCAATGAATAGAACCTTGTATTAGGATTAATGTTATGACTCAAAGTTTTTAGAATTGGATAATAAGACAAAAACCTTGTATTAGAGTTTAATACAAGAAAACTTGATAGAGAACTCTGTACAAGACTGTCTATTTTATATACTACTAGTTTATAGTCTATGCTTTACTACTTTAACCTACTTTAAATAACTATGTATTTGTCTTAAGGTCAACATGTATTAAACATGCTGTATCTTCTATCCAATTCCATGGTGACCATGTGACATGTGACTGTAACATGTGACCACATGACCATGATGTTATATTAGCTTTTAACTTTGAGTCCTAAAGAAAAAAAAGAAAAAAGAAAAATAAAATAAAAAGACATTAGAAAAAACTTGGGTCCAAGATTCATAATTCTAACAGTTAATATAAGAGAACTTAATAGAGAACTCTGTACAAGATTGTCTACTTTACTATCCTAAAGGCCATGTATTAGTTTTAAAGACTCCTTATGTATACCATATGGTATTATCTTGTTCTTTCTAGGGTTCTATTTGATGTTCTGTATATTATATGGTTAGTGCTACTCAAGTCATATATTATACTCATAATATGTAATGTCATACTAGCTCTAACCCTAAAGTAAAGAAAGAGATAAAAGAAAGAAATAAAAGAAGAAGTAAAAGATAGAGAGAGATAGAAAATAGATAGCCAAGTTTATCTTCATTAATTCTGACAATTAAGTTTAGCTTACTCTAAAGAATATATATATTATATACTATTGATATATGGTATAACATTATTATTTTGGAACTTTCTACATTCTTTTGTAACATGTAACTGATATGTAACATCATGCTAGCTTCTAACCCTAAGTCTAAAAATAAAGAATAAATAAAAATAAAACAAAAATGAAGTTCATTATCTTCAACTCTGACAGTTAATTTCTTATATTAGAAGATAAACAATAGTGTTAAATGTGAGACATCATACCAGGAACATTCAATAGAATCTATCTTTAAAGTAATAATAATCCTCTTATCAAGTTCCCAAATATGCTTATTATTTTAACAATAGATAGTACTTTGGTGGAGTAGTAATGAATATGTTCCTTAAAAGATAGGTGTTAATCAAAATAAAAGCACAAGTATCTCTAGTATGTCTTAAATTTAAGAATCAGAATACTAATTGCTAAGAAGTCTAGTATTACAACTCAAGACTTAGTAAAAAACTTTATATAGAAATTACACAAGAGAACTTGATAAAGTTCCTAGTATAATACATTTACCTTATATATATTAGACTAATAGTCTGTGCTACAGTTTTAGTCTATCCTAAAGATCATATATATTATATACTATTAATAGATAGTATAATATCATTTTTCCAAAACCTTCTATATTCTTTTCTATAATTATGTGATTATAATCCATGTGACTTGATATGTGATTGTTGTGACTACCACATGTGATATCACACTAACATCTGATTCTAAGTTCAAAAATAAAAAATAAATATAAATGAAATAAAAATAAATAAAGTTCATCATCTTTAACTTTAATATCTAGCTTTGGATTAAAGTCATTATGTATTCTAGAAAAATGAAAAATTTCTGACTTGTTATACTCCATAACCAAGTCAAGTGACATCATTAAGTCAGTAACTACTGTATAGTTATTACAAATCTCTAGAAAGGTTATATTATACATTTCTTCCTAAAATATTAGAAGATTATTGTCAAAAAATAAGTAAATGGAAGTATATAAGAGCTTGAGCTCTAAGCTCAAAAATATGAATAAGAGATGCAATATAGAGTACTGAAAGAGTAGGAGAGAGTATAGAACCTTGTCTTATACCTATATCTGTATTATAAGTACTAAAAAGAAATAAGTTCCAGAAATACTGAGTTAACCCACCCATAAAATAGTTGGAAAAGTCTACAATACAGTCTGGAAATCCAAAATGTCTCAGAACTAAAGTAAGCATACTATGGTTTAAAGAGAGATAAAATTATACAATATCAAATACTACTATACTAGTTTTAAGTTTCTTAGCCTAGCCAGCTTAATACAAATATGTTAGAAATATACTAGCATTTTCAATGGACCATTGAGTTACATCACCAAGCTGATTAGAATGAAGAACACTATGTTTGACAGCTGTCATATACTATCTGTCATCTGCACTCTTTCTACTCTCTTCCAGTACAGATTATACTTTATTTTAATCAACCTGAGGATCAATCACTGTATTTTTCATTAATTTCATGAAGTTCTATACAACAACCTCTACAGTATCTAACAAACTAGAGTATGTGCAGTAAGAGAGTATTATTAAATTTACACTTCTATATTTAAGAATGTCAACTACTATATACTATTTCTTAGTCTGATAATTAATTTGGACTTGTGCCACACTTGTCTCAACCTTCTTCCAAAGCTTCTATTCTCTAAAAATATGGTCATATGATATATATGCCAGGTGCAACATTATTTGTTGAAGTGGAGTGTGATTTTGGGAATGCTATAGCTTGTATGTCACAATCTTGAAGAATAGAAGAAGTAAAGATGAAAAGATGTCCAGAACAATATGGGAAGTAATGGAGGCCAAAGCAGGGGAAGTTAGGACAGCAGAAACAGAAGGAAGAAGAAGAAAAAGAAAAAGAAAAAGAGAGAAACAAGAAGATAAAGAATAGAAAAGGAGAAATAAAAAAAACCTAAAAAGAAGAGAACAATGTAACAGAAGAAGATAGTAAAGAAGTGGGAAATTTAGGACAAGGAGGAAAAAGCAGCAAAATCTACAGAAGAGACTAATAAATTGGTATCTCAAAGATTCCATAGATAGATTCATATCTTTAGAAAAAAAGCAAGTGAAAGAATATCAACAAAAAAGGTGTGGGATCATGCAATAGAGACAAAGGAGGGGTTTGTACTGAGAAAGTGGAAGATGTATCTATTGTTGAGGAAAGAGAGGGGAGAGATGTGCAAGTTCATAGAAGAACAACTGAGCAAAGAATATATTAGACTCTCAAAGTCACCTCAAATAGCACTAGTGTTTTTTGTAGGAAAAAAAAATGGTAAAAAGAGAATAGTTGAGAACTATAGGTACTTAAATGAGTGGACAATTAAGTATAATTACCCTTTATCTTTTATTTTGGAAATTGTAGAAAATATTGGTATCAAGAAAGTATTTACTAAGTTAGATTTACAATGGGGTTATAATAATATATGGATAAAGAAGGAGGACAAGTGGAAGACAGTGTTCACAACTCTACAAGGGTCATTTGAACCATCTGTAATATTCTTTGAACTTACAAACTCCCTAGTAACATTTCAAATGATGATGAATAAGATTCTTCAGAACTTGATTAACACTAGAGAAGTAGTGAGTTTCATAGATGATATTATAGTAGGGACAGAAGAAGAAGAGAAGTATAATGAAGTAGTGAAAGAAGTAGTAAAGAGGCTAGCAAAGAATGATTTGTATGGAAAACTGAAGAAGTACAAGTGGAAGGTGGAAAAAGTCCTTATGAGTAGTGATAGGACTGGAGGGGATTAAGATGGAGGAAGATGTTACAATCTTAAGACTTTTAGAGAAAGTTAAGAAGAGGAACCTTGTATAGAGTTTACACAAGAGAACTCAATAGAGAACTCTGTACAGAATTGTCTATCTTATATACTAAAACTCCATGGTCCATACTAACTACTTTTAGCCTACCCTAAACAGCCATGTATTTTCCTTAAGGTTGATATATGTTAAACATGCTGTATGATCTTATTCTTCTAGAATCTTCTATGCTTTTCCTTGTGACACATGCCTCTGTGACTGTGACTGTGACCTTGTCATGTGAATGATGTGTTATGGTGTGACTGTGATATCACCCTAACCCTAAGTTTCCAAAAATGAAAAATAAAAGAAAAAGAAATAACAAATGAGAAAAGAAAAAATAAAATGGTTAGAGTCTAGTGTTTTGAACTCTGACAGAAGAAAAGATGAAGAGTGTGTTAGATTGGCCAAATTATAAGGAAATACAGAAGTTTTTAGGACTTACTAACTACTATTAGCAGTTTATAAAAGATTTCATATTTATAGCTAGACCACTATACAATCTGGTGAAAAAATATCATAAATAGGTATTCAAGGAGTTGAAAAAGAAATTCACAAAAGAACTGGTGTTAGCAGCACTAGACTTAGACAAAAGGAATAAGAATGGAAGTGGTTGCATTAAACTATGTAACAGAAGAAGTATTATCTGTAAAGTGTCTGTAGAGTGTGAGGATGGAAGATGGAAGCTGGTAGCTTTTCTTTCAAAATTTCTAAATAAGACAGAGAGAAATTATGAGATTCATGACAAGGAGATGTTAGCAGTAATAGGGGGATTGGAAAACTAGAGGCATCTATTAGAGAGTGCCAAATTCAAGTTTAAGATCTGAACTGACTATAAGAACCTGGAATATTTATGAAGGTATAGAAATTAAACATAAGACAAGCCCATTGGGCACTCTACCTGTTGAGATTTGATATCACCTTACAACATGTACTAGGAACAAAAATAGGAAAAGCAGATAGACTTAGTAGAAGACCAGACTAAAAAGTAAAAATAGAGAATGGTAATAAAAATCAGACATTAATTAGAGAGCAATGGATTTATAGTTTAGCAGAAGTAGTAATAGAAGGACTTGAAGTAGAAAAATGAGAAAAAAAAATAGCTAGGAGAAAAGACAAAGAGATAGTAAAAGTAGTAAAAGAAAAGGACAGATAAAAATATTGTAAGAAGATGAATAGCAGATTGAAGAAGATTTAGTATTAAAAGAAGAAAAGGTATATGTAATAAAAGATAATAAGTTAAGGGTAGAGAAATTACTAGTGGCCAGGAGTAACAAAAGATATAGGAAAGTATGTGGATAGTTATAATATATATTAACAAATGAAGAATAGAATAGAAATACTAACAGGAAAGCTAAAGTTGAGTGAGATACTAGAGAAGCTGTGGATATATATAACAGTAGACTTTATTATGAAGTTGCTATTAGTAGCTAGGAAAGATGCAATTCTAGTAGTTTGTGATAGATTGTTCAAGATGACATATTTTGTAGCAACAATAAAAGGAACATTGACAGAGGGACTAGTAAGACTGTTTAGAGATAATGTGTAGAAGTTGTATGGATTACCAGAGAGTGTAATATCAGATAAAAGACTATAGTTTATAGTAGAGTTGACAAGAAAGCTGAAAAAAATGTTGAAAATTGAAATTGAAATTTTAAAGTAGTATTAGCTACAATAATCTTTCTATTGGGAGAATTAAGTGGAATTAAAACCTATTATCTAGTAAGATTATAAATCATCATTTTAAGTACTCTTGAGGCACTGGTATTAAGATCGTTGATAGTGGACTTTATTTTTTATTTTCTTTTTTTACTTTATTTTATTTTTCTTTTCTATTTTTAGAACAACTTGGGTTAGAGTATCAGTCATGCTGTTATATCAGTCACAAGTTGATAGCATAGTCACAAGACTGATTACGGGACTTGAGAGAATGGAGTAGAAGGTTCTGGAATAAAGTGATGTCATACAACATAGACAACACATGTTGGCCTTATGTCATACATATAGTCATTTAGGGTAGGGTGCATAGTAGTAAGCACTGACCATGAGTAGTAGTATATAAGGTAGACTACTTTGTACTAGAAACTCTATCAAGTTCTCTTATGTTACTCAATATAAGAGTGATTCTATTGCTTAACTCTTTGAGCTTTAGATCATAACAACTGAGATAACTGACACTGTCTTGAGAAGTATCTACACTATCTAAGCTAGTCTAGTATATAGAAATGATTATAGCTTAAGAAAGATAAGAAAATATCTCTTTAGGCTGTAACAAGTATAAAAAGTCTTCATAAGATAAGATAGAAGCAAATATAAGGATATCATGCTATATATATATACTCTAACATTATTCTTCTAGTCTACTCTTACCTAGTCTAGGCCTATGATCTTACATCATGTGATATGTCATGTGACCACAGTCATGTGCCTCTTTATCATCAATTAAAAAAAAAGAAATATAAAATCAAAAAAAATAGATAAAAGAGAAAGAAAAATGTTAATATCTAAGTGCACCATAACATTTTATGTTATTTTATGTAATATGTAATCATGTGACCATGACCTGTGATTGATGTGTAACAGTTTGTGACAGTCATGTACAATATTATGCTAAACCCTAACTCGAAGTCTAAAATAAAAATAAAATAAGATAGAAAGGAAAAATAAAGAAGTTAAGTTCACTATCTTTAATTAGTCTTTTGTACTTAGTATTACTTTATCCCCTTTCTTCTATTTCTCTACCTCTTTTCTCCTTTTATCTGCTTACTACTTCATCTTCTCCTTCTATCTGCTTGCTACTTCATCTTCTCCTAAGATTTTCCTAATGCTATCTTAGCTTTCTTCTACACTTTCTTCATCTCCTTAGCCAACTCTGTTGCCTTCTTTACTTTTTCCTTTCTCCTATTATCTATTCCCATTCTTAACTCTCTACTATAATTCATTATAAATGGAAACACTTTTGTTATTTACTAAAAACTCTACTACCACTGACCACTCTTCACTTTGGCTAATTCTTTTGTCTATAATCAATAAAAAACCATAAATTTTGTAACAAGGGCTTGGTAGAAGCTTATTCTAAACTTAGAGCTTGTTTACAAGGTATGGAATGATATGTTTATGTCTATCAACTCAGTTACTTCAGTAACAGAGCTGTAGATAATTAAGTAGTAGCTAAAGAAGACTGTTAGTCTTAGTAAGACTACTTGTTATGAATCAAACTTAAGAGTTAGAGAATGAAAGGAATCTTGTATTGGGTCAACATAAGAGAACTCAATGGAGTTCCAGTTACAAAGCATCTATCTTGTATATACTTGACTAATTAGTTTACTCTAAAGAATATATAGTATAATATCATTGTTTTGGAACCTTCTATAATATTCTGTATAATATGTGATCATGTGACCATGACTTGTGACAGTGATATGTGACATGTGACACTGTATCATATTGCACAATAGTTTGTAACTATTATATATAACATTATACTAAACTCTAATCTTAAGTCTGAAAATAAAAATGAAATAAATAGAGTTTACTGTCTTCAACTCTGATACTACTAAGATAGAGTCTCACTTGCTTCAGTTCAAATTCTTTTTAAAGGTTTTAGGCATTCTCTACTGAGACTCTAACACTTTCTCTAACACTTCTTTGCCTATTACTCTTGCTCAGATGGTAATGGTTCTTTTTAGCTTTTCTCTGTATGAAAGTATTATTCAGCTTTGATATATTAGTGATCTAAATCAACATCCAAAACTCACAGAGGGGCTCTAAGAGTAGGAATCTCATTAATCACTTATTTAATATTAGGTGATATACTACTATAGTCCAAGAAACTGCTATGCTTAGTATTACAATTACTAATACTAGGTATATTTATTATATGCTTGTCATACTCAAGGCACTAAATATGAAAAATATGATAGTTCACACAGAGTAGTGAACTATAGACTCTTAACTTGGTGTTGCATAGTTAATCACAAATCTAATCCTCCTAAAGAGACTACTATACCATTATAGCTGGTATATCTTGCTCTCACAATTTTAAGTGTTTGAACTGTGAAGAAGACTATGCTGCCAACAACAACAAGTGTCTATTCTGGTGCTATCACTTTGACAAACAATGGCATACTAATAAGACTGCTAAGATATACTCTGAATGAGTCAGTTACAGTACTATAACTAGCCTTAGTAAAAGTAGTCAATGAGTATATCTAGTATAACTAATATACTTCATATTTATTTGCAAAATATTCACAACAACTATATACTAGTAGACAACCTTCTTGAAATACAGAAGAATTAGTATAATATTCTGTTTATTCAGAAACATCTTTAGAATTTTGTTTGCTTTGCACTATTAACTACAATCTATGGAGGTGATGAAGTTATTAGTGCTCCCATTCATCTATAGAGATCTGAGTAGATGTCTAGAGTTATATATTTTATTCATTTTAGACTGTCTAGATCTTGTTTTTCTTCAACAAGAAAGATGTTAATTCTTCATAAATATCTACTCTAACAACCTTCATACTACTGTGGACTTCTTATCTAATAAAGCTCTAAGTATTCCCAACTTGTTATATATAAGAGAGAACTTTAATATCAGAGATGTTAAATAAGGCTTATTTATCTCTTCACATCCTATAGCTAGCCAAACCTTAAGAAACTTGGCAGACTCTTACAGTCTTGTATGCTCTATTTTAGCACTTTCTGTCTTTACTTATTATTTAGATATTCAAGGCTATATGTTATAAGACAAGAGTGTGGACAGACTTTGGCTAGGGTTAGGGTTATCCAGACATAAATAGATAGTATTATTATTAGTCTACAATAGAGGAAGAGCATGTAACCTGGAAGTCATGTGACAGAGTCTAGAATAGTCTAGAAGGATTGAGAAAAGTCTAGAAGAAGTTAGGGTTAGAAATGATGTCAAGGGACAATGGTTCCTCATGGTGTATACATGGGGTATACATGTATAACGGAGATTAAGAATATAATGTTAGGGCACATGTAGAAAGCATGGTGGCCTTAAGAAAAACACATGTGGATGAGTAATAGGACATGGGGATGATGCATGGATATAAAGGCAGGTAATTATTGTTGTAGCATGGACCAGGAGTCTGTAATATATATAGAGGATCAATACAGTAAGGGCTCCTTGTTGAGTTCTCTTGTAATCTCCACTACTAGATAGTCTACTTGTTATAGAACAAGAGTGCAGACAGACTTGGACTAGGGTTAGGGTTAGAACAGATATAGGACAGTAGTAATTATTAGTCTACAATGGATGGAGAGCACGTGATCTGGAAGTCATGTGACAAAGGCTAGAGCGGTCTGGAAGGACTTAGGGTCTAGAAGGATCAGAAAGAGTCTAGAAGGAGTTAGGATTAGGAATGACGTCAAGAGACATGGGTTCCTTATGGTGTACACATGGTGTGCACATGTACAGTGGAGATTAAAGGTATGACATCAAGGCACATGTAGAAAGCATGGTGGCCTTAAGGAAAACACATGTGGATGAGTAATAGGACATGAGGTAGAAGTATGGTGTGTCAAGATTGCTGACAATAGACTCTATTTTATTTTCCCTTTTCATTTTATTTTATTTTTATTTTATTTTTCTTTTTAATTTTCTATTTTTAGAAGAACTTGGGTTAGGGTTATCAGTCACGCTGTCACATCAGTCACAAGTTGATGGCGTAGTCACAAGACTGATCACAGAACTAAGGAGAATAAAGTAGAAGGTTCTGGAACAAAGCAACATCATACAGCATGGACACCACATGCTGGCCTCATGTATTACTCATGGTCATTTAGGGTAGGGTGCACAGTAGCTAGCATGGACCATGGGTAATAGTATATAAGGTAGACTACTTTGTATTAGGAACTCTATCGAGTTCTCTTGTGTTACTCAATACAAGAG
>Ga0157364_1004631_pt1 | contig 13782 bp, 7 predicted proteins | sample AttsexASBM2_FD_111476 | JGI IMG/M metagenome (GOLD analysis project Ga0157364, IMG submission 111476) | Fungus gardens microbial communities from leaf cutter ant in Ribeirão Preto, State of São Paulo, Brazil - Atta sexdens ASBM2 | ecosystem: Host-associated > Fungi > Mycelium > Unclassified ... | reverse complement strand
ATATATATATATATATATATATATATATATATATATTAAAGTTTAAAATATTTTATTATATAATATTTATTCATATAATATATTAATGCTTATATATAAATATTTGTGTGTGTGTGTGTGTGTGTGTGTGTGTATGTGTGTGTGTTTTAATAGATAAATATTTAAAACAAAAAATAGAGTGTAGAAAGAAAAGTATTTTCTTCGACATGCACATCTACATGCGTAATCGTATTTTCGTCTCGGAAGCGTTGGTATGCATAAATTAAATCATGGATATCAACGGCATTACACTCGTAGTTTCTCATCTCTTTCTGACAAGACACTCACTCCCATTCTCGACACGATGCGTTCTCAAGAGGAATACGACAAGAGAGCGAATTACGCAAGTTCGTCGCATAAGGTTGAAGTTTCACTTCGGAACGATGCGACGGTCGCTCATTCGTATAGAGAGACACTATACGAAATCTAAAATAGAGAGCGGCTTAGGTGAAAGCGTACAGAGCTTAGACAGGACTGGTTTTGAGGACTGATACATAATAGGACGTAACGGAGCGAAAACAGCAGGATCGTGAATGTGAGTACTTTAGTTTTCGGTATGTTTAAAATAATTCTAGTGCTCGTAAAATCTCTATCTATTGACGACACCGCTAGCTTCGATTATTGAGCAAGATGCTCGGAAAGTGCGATGCAAAGCAATCGATCAGAGAGTTACGAAATCTTGATGTTATGAAGATGCATTTGCTGAAGGTGATGAAATCGGGGATGCATTGCATTTCCAACTACTAGTTCTACAAATACCAATATTAAATACCATTTCAACCTCCAAATTACGAAGATTTTCTGTTTTCCCTCTCTTTTTAATTTTAATTATATTGCAGCCTTTTTCATTCGCATCCTCTCACGCTGTATCATCTCTCCATCTTTGTATAGATCATTTTTATATTTTATTTTTATATTTTATATATATATATATATATATATATATATATATATATTAGCATTATTTTTGTTGTATTACTTAATTTCGTTATTTGTATATTTCTGCTCTTATATTTTTCTTTTATTTTTAGAAGTCCGGAATAATAATTATAAACAATTTTATTTATTTATCGGTCTGTCTCTCTCTCTCTCTCTCTCTCTCTTCTTTCTCCCTTTCTCTCTTTCTCTTTCTACGTTATTACAAACAAATACTTTTTGACGTGCTGATTATTTGGAAGATGATAATTTTCATTTTCTTAAAATATCTTAAGATAGAGCAATTTACATAACAGTATTTCTAATAAATCACGTCTCATAAATATTAAAATGTCTATAATGGAAAATTTGCAAAAATATAAATGTAAAAAGAAATTCCCACATCAAAGATAATTAACCCGAATATGCAATTGAGAAACCGTATCCACGTGCGATGCAGGTTGTTGCAACATTGCAATCTTCTCACATTACTGTCAGAACGAAGGAATGTCCGACGCAAGGATTACGGTTTGGAAAGTCTTACGAGCGAAACGCCGCTGGCATTCTGTTCGTCTAAATAAAGTCGGAACAGCCACGAAAAAGGTCGGAAGTTCGGACGACTTGTAAACTTAGGTGCTATAAAATTCAACCTGTTTGCTTGCGGGAAAGACATAAATAAATCATGCGTTCATGCAAATCAGTCGGAACTGTTCGCGAACTCGAGAAGTTAGATACGTACAATTCTAAACTTCAAACTGTCAATTCATATGCTGTGTGATATCCTTTCGCTTATACAGAAAATACAATATCGCAACAATGGCAATATAGCTCAGAGATCAATTTTCGAAGAAGAAAAAAAAACTTGTTTTGAAAATAGATTTACAGTGAGTGCAAAAAATATTCGTACAGAGAAAATATTTTTAAAAAAAATTTTATTTTTAAAAAATAAATATTATCCAGCGAAAAATTGATCGACTTGATGACGAATCGATATTGATACAATGATTTCAACACCAATTTGATATCGATTCAATGTTTAATTGACGATCACTTCTTGCTGTAATTAATAATTTATTCACAAAAAATAAAATAAACTGCATGTTTCTTAAAATTATGTTAAAATTATATATATTATTATTATATCAAAAAGATGTGTATTAATTACAGAAAATATATCCTCTAAAAAATAAGCAAAAATTAAAAATTATATTATTTGAATGCTCAAAAAGTATTTACATAGAAAAGTATTTTCGAGAAATTTAGCTTCTAAAATCAGAAATACATGCAAAGCTCATTTGTTTATGTTAGAGTAGAATGTATTCATTGTATAAAATTGCAAATTAATGTTTATTTTCTACAAATAAAATTCTTTTAATAAAAAATTTCCTTGTACGAATACTTTTTATACTCGCTGTATGTAGAATCGTTAGTGGATGACATTTGTAACATGTAAAGCCGTAAATTATAAATCGTTCGTTTAATTTGATTAAAATAAGATCGTGAATACTCAATTTATTTTTACATTTTTAATTGAATAAGCATTACATTTTTAATTGACTAAGATCTAACAACATTTTATTATGTTTTAACACACTGACTAAGATACAATTAATACACATACAATTAATAAAATATTGCACAACACTTACAACGCTTGTGTGAGTAATATTCATCTCAATGATAAATTATATAGTCGTTTGTCACATTTATATTCAATTCAACAGCATTTTAATTTTCACCCGGTCGATCAACTGATTGAGAGAGATAACCATACAGAGTTGTAAGTTGCAAAACATCCATTAACCGCGGTGCAAGATTTCAGAAATAATGGCAAATAACAGACGCAAGTAACGCAATTGTATATCAATGCAGAATTAATAGATGCAAACATATATCGTTGTCGTTGGAACTTTGAAGAAGGCTCAAAAAGAAGCCGAAACATATAAAAAGTATCATAGATAATTGAATACAATAATAATTAATTATAAAAAATAATTATCGCGCACTATTTATCGTGCTTGATTCCTAATGTTCTTATATTGTTTCTAATTTGAATTGAAAGGATTATTATTTATGTAGAAATTCAGAGGAATTATTTTCAAATAAAAATTTCATTAAAGGAGGAGATACTATTATTAAATAAAAATTTCATTAAAAAACATTTATTAATTTATATTGGTTCAAAAGAATATTGAATCTTTAACTTTTACAAAATGAAAAAACTACCACTACAGTGGCGCTAAAACAGTGTTATATTTTGAGACAAGAAATATAACGAAATAATGAATTATAAATCTTACTCAAGGAAAAGATATAAGATTTTAAAAATATAGACTCGCTCTCTAAAGATTAAATGAAACAATAATATAATTTTTTTTAATTTTAAGAGATATAGAAAAAGTTTATGAAAATAGATACATAATAATAATTAATAGGTACATAATAATAAAGTTTAATTATGTTGTTTTTTACAGCAAATTCTATGAAGAAAAAAATCTAGAATTTTATTTTATTCTAAAAAATGTTCAAAAACGATACACATATGTATGTAGTACGTTTATTGTACTGTATGCGATATCACGACTATCACGTTGCACTGGGCAAAGTCATTTTGCCGGTGCGAACGATTTATCACACATGCAAAGGATGAAGAAAACAACACGACACGTGGTATCGGATATAGCGTATCTGAAGCGTTCGTTCTTTTTGTTGTAGATGCTATTTTGGGGAATGATTTATGTGACATTAAGGTACACATCACTGCGGAAATTGAGAACCCGAAAAACCGTTCGCCGTTATCACTGTAAACCGCGTGAAGCTGAGGATCGCGTTCCTTATTCATCGTTCTCTTGTACAACGTCAGCTAGTATCAAACTACAGATAAGAGAATTAAAAAGTAACTAAATCAACACAATTTGTTTTTTAATATAAAATGCTTGTTGAAAAATTACTAATTGACTCAATATTTCAAGAAAATGAAGTCACGTGAATTTTATTTTGATACTGATAATATATTTTTGAAAAGAAATTCAAGATTGTCTTAATTATAAAATGAAATTGATTTTAATGATGGAAAATAATTATTTTACATTTAAAATCAATTTCATTTTATAATTAAATGTCGTACACTTAATTATAAAATAGATCGCAATAGCGAGAAAAAAATTGTTTATTTAATTAAATTAATTTAAGTTGTCTTTATTCCTTTCGTTGGAAAATGTATTCAGGTTAAATATAATGTTTGACTTATATACCTACTCATAAATACGTACATACATTTTTTATTGAAAGAAATAGAAACGAACTAAATTAATTCTAGTCAAATGAGCAATTTTTTTTCTCAATATATGAACATTTTATAGTTACTTATTCAAGACCGTACCTGAATAATAGCGAAATGAAGAGAAAACGTCGGATGTGTCAAATCTTTATGTTCGTCGGACAAAGAATAAACGATAGTAAATGTCGCTTCACTTCAACCATGCAAATACCGTTGAAACAGGTTCTGGTATAAACGGAGAAAAGCTAGTAGAAGCCTCCTCGACAAAGCGCCGCACTCGTCTGAGAGCGCGTTATGGAAGTTACTTGGCAAGCTGGTTTCGCGACGTCCCTTTTCAACTTCATTCTGTCTTCTCCAGAGCATTTTCTCCGAAGATCTCTTGTAAGTTTGTAATGCAAATAGATTTCCAGCGATCCGATTCGTCCTGCTCATCGAGAAAAACTTATCCGACGTATTCTTTTATTATTAAACCATTGGCTTATCTGGGCTTACTTTATGTTCGCAATGACATAAATTGACATAAATTGTTGCACTGACGTGTATAAAATCTGACTAAAGAATCTGACGACGCTTTATTGTGGAATTAATCTAGCAATTAGTTGAATTGACAATTCTTTATTACAGTGTGTTTAAAAATAATAATTTTCTGAGATTCCACGTATATGCACATAAATTTTTAATTAAATAATAAAAAAAATCTGACCAAAAAATAACGATGCATTATTGTGGCATTAGTCTTAATAGAATTAGCGATTCTTCACTAAAGTAATCTATTAGTAACCTATTAGTATGCTTTTAAATCAATTCGCTTATTACTGAATTAATTATCAAATATTGTGCAGTTTTAATTTTATTTGCTTGAAATCAATATCCGATTTTCAACTACTTCTTTTTTTAATAATATTTCTTTAATCTAAAAGATATTAATACTTTATAATGTTTTCGATAAAAATAAAAAAACATGTTTTTATCCCTATTAGTGAGTTCTCCAAGCGGATCTATTAATGGATCTATTAATGTGTCTCCAATTTGTGTGTCTATCCGCATTTGATTCATTTTAACATATAGTTACTAAAATAAATGTAATAAATGTACTAAAATAAATGTAATGTTACATAAATCATTATTTCAATTATTTTAATACACTCATAACACAACGTTCTCAGCTCCATAAGACACGCAATATAACAGGGACAAGCTTAAAATCTTGCGATACGTATTATTGAATTCCCATAAATTCCTCATATCTTTCGAAAAAAATGTTTAAAAATACTTTAGTAATTAAAAAGTAAAATATCTTTAATATATACATCGTATACATTAATAATTTATTAATTATCTATCAATATCTTTTATCTGCAATTACGAAATTAAGGAAAGTTGGATTATAATGGTTGAAATGTACAGATAATTTACATTAATTAACAAAATAAAACAATTACATTAATTTTTAAGTATTTAGCAAAGACTATTTTAAAGTAGGTACATTTGGTTTTAATTGTCAATATTTAATGTATATAGAAAAAGAAACAATCATTTTAGAAATTATGACTTGTATATATTAATTTGACGATAATCGCATCGAAGAGAATTCGTTTATGAGACATGGGTCAGAGATATCACGTGCATTAGTCTGCGGACTTGGAATATAGGGAAGAAAAAACATCAATTGTATATCGATCAATATGTATATCGAAGTATACGCATAGTAAACGGTGAGTAGAATGAGCTAACTTATAAATAAATTCATTAAGAATTAACATACGAGCGAAGCACAATTTAATGTAGATCTTTTAAGAAAATGACACAAATATTATTATTTAACGACGATTTATGTATGTCTAATGATTTTTTAAAATATTGAAGATGACCCAATAAAGATCGAAACGTTTATTATTATTATAATTATTTTAACAAATAAATGTATTATATGAAAATATTATTCGCAAATTTGAACTGACGTTGACATTTATACTTCTTTATTAATTTGAATTAATAATTTAATTTAATAAAAAAAATACTTTTTCTTATTTATTTGTGTTCATGTGTTTCTTTATAGTTTATTTAAATACAAAAGTACACTAATAGAAATAAACACAGTAGGGACAGTTATCCTATATAAAAATATTATATATATAGTATATTTAAAAATAATAATTTAAAAATAATAATTGAAGAATAGCATTTTTTTCAAGAAAAAAATAGTCTATAATTGAAAAGTTCTCTGCAACTTCTGCAGGGCTGGGTAAAATACCTTTCGAATTCCATTTAAAATATACTAAATATAAAATACTTTTAAAAAATATATTTAAAATGCAAAATGTAAAATAGATTTTTCGAATCCATTTTAAATGTAAAATGGATAAATAAGCATTTTAAATGGTTTTCAAAAAATGATTTTTCTTAGTACATATTTTTAAGTATTTTACGTTTGAATTACTTTGCATAATGTTGGAATGTTCATTTTTTTATTAAAATCGATATTTATGGATCTGGAATTAATTTCTTCTTTATAATTTAATTTGTAATTTATTTGGATATTCATAAAAAATTAAAAATATATTTTATAGTAATACAGATCTATTTTATTTGATAAACGCACTGTTTGCTTTGAGCAGCAATTATTTTTCAAATATATCATCGTGTATGCTTCGACGATTAGGACGCATAATCATATCTCCATACGAAAATAAACGTTCTACTGGCATAGACGATGGAAGTGCAGTATTATATTTTATAAAAACATCTTTAACAATAGGAAATTTATTAAGCATGTCCAAACATGTATCTTCAGCTTGCAAATACTGCAAGCATTGCAGTTCAATAGTATTTTTAACAGAAGTATTTGTAACATTTTCACCTTATGATCTTCCTTCAAAAGAAAAAAAGACTTGTGACTTCGGATGTATTCATCAAATTTCGAGTTTTTGGCACAGAATTTAATAAAAAATTCAGTTTCTTTAATAAGCAATTCTTTAACATTTTTTCTTTCTTTTGTTACCTATCGTAACTTAAAGAACGGATGACTAACAGCTGCTACAATACAATAGCTAAAAATCATTTAGTCAAGAGGAAAAAATCAAAAATAATTATTGAATCTTTTATACAAGCCTTCTAATAACACGATTAATTTCGCACAGTATTTCAAATATCGATATTATAATTTTTGCGTTTGCAACAGAATGGGTTCGCCGTAAAAACAATTTTTCTCGCCTTGTAATCTAAAGCTTCCGCAATTGGTTTGACGCATTCAATGTATTCTGCTAAAAATTCAAAGTCAGTTTGGTTAGATTAAGTGTATCGCAAACACTAAGGAATTGTTTGACTGTCATGAGGTCATTTAAACAATCGAAAGTCGAATTCCAACGAGTGATGATGAGGCCTTTCCTGTAATATTGGCATATGTCTCCGTAGCTTTAGGAAATCGGGATGTTAAATTTCATAGGCAGAGCATTTTCCAAAAACAGAATGATAGGAATAATTATAGCTTCCTCCACTGTTTCCAGATAAAGACCCTGTTAATACGGCTTTGATGTCAACTGTAATTAATAGATTTATTGTATTATTGACTTGCACAGCGCTGATGGTGATACAGGTAAAAATATATCGGACATAAAATCGACGTCACCCGTAGTTTCCTCAGTTATGTTTTGTATAATGAAATCATCATCTGAATTATCATTATCGTTATCATCCAAATCGATTTGATTGTTCTGGCTGAACATCGAAAAAGGCTTTCACCATGTTTGATGCATTGCCTGTTGTTACTTTTACAACTTTTTTGTCTTTTAGTTTAAATTAATTCGCAATGTATATCATGAATCATTTTAGCAATCTTGTCATAAGAATGTCTACCCTTAAACTTACGAAAAAGCTAACGCCGCACTTTCCCTCTGAAAACTTGCATTTCTATCATCTATAAAATTTATAAAAAATATTCAAATATTCATCTATAAAAAAAAACATATATATACATTTAAATACAAAGTTATTAATGAATTAATAAAAGTTCGTTACACGAAAAAATTTGTAATTGTTTTTCTCTGAATCTGATTTAAAAAATCATATAATTATATAAAATGATAAATATTATTTCTAATAACATTTCATCTTCAATTAAAATGTGATATAACAAATCGAAATATTGCCAAATAACTATCCAATACAATAAGTTTCATATAAAAAAATCTTCATGAAAAAATCATTACTCTCATTACACTCAACATTACACAAATTAAAATGTAGTTTTCAGTATGCATTATGTATCATTATAAAAATAAAAATAATTATAGTATAAAAGTAGTATAAAAATACCCAATGAATAGAAAACTTCTTTTCGATAACCAAATATCAACTGTAATACACACGTACTTAGTTCCTTCCAAAATTTCTAAGATGTTGTAGCATGGCTGTGAATTTGGTATTTATTTGTAATCGTAATGTTTTTCTTATTATGGTGAGAGAATTTGTCAGCTTATTGACACCTAAGAAGTTAATTCATCAACAATATTAATAAAAATAATAATATATACTTAAATAACAATACAAATTAGATTAATTCATTATTAAAAAATGAACAAATGAATAAATTAACGAATGTAGAATGTATTAATAAATAATAAGTAATCATTAAGCACTATATTATCACATATAAGATTTTTGAACGCCTGATGTTCTACAATATTCATTGGAGACATTGTCTCAATGAAAGATATGATGAGATCATCTACAGCTTGTTAACTTTTGCGAGAAAATGCACTTTTCAGAAGCCGCTGCTTCTTTTGCATTGTAATGTTAGATACTTCAGATTGCATATTATTATTATTGATGCTGCAAGACCTTTTTCGTGGATTCTTGGATTACTTACTTTTATATTCCTTATATTCTTCTATAGAGTATGATCTTTCGTCTACATACAAAAAATAAATTTTTATTCTTAATAATTAATAAACTCATAGATTAAAATATTACTCTGTATTAGATCAATATATAAATTTATTTACATATATCAGATATTTACTAACCTCTATGTCTATCTATTTATCTATCTATCTATCTATCTATCTATCTATTTATCCATCTATCTATTTATCTATATATCTATAATATTTTAAGTCACAAATTTTGAGATATCCTATATAAAATATTAATAATATTAAAAATGATACTAAATAATGCTTAAAGTGGTTATACCTATCTTCAAGTGGTTCAAAAAATTCGTGATTGTAGCAATTCGACCTTTTATTTTGTGCTTACATGATGTACATTTTCCTTGTATATTTTCACCACTTTCGATCATCGATCCGAATAATCTTGAAAAATTTCCCATCTAATATTAGAGGTATCATTTTATTATTTAAATTCACATTTTCGTTTTCTTTTTCATTCCCTTGATTGCATCATTTTGTTTATTTTTAACTGCGAAACTGATCAAAGTGTGGATACACCACACTACACTCTCTACTGACTATACAGTACACAAATACACACAACAGATACAATACAATAAGGATTTTTTCTCCTTCCCTTGTTTAATAATTAATGAGATATTATATATGACACCGATCTCTCAAGATTTGATGCAAATGCAATAAGAATAAGATTATGTCCACTATTTACTAGCCGTAACGTATTACAGATTACGTAACATCGTCGCGGTGGTACAAATACACAAATGAAGTCGCGAACGATGATGCATATTTGGTCTTCTATTTAGCCTTAGCCGCCAACGCCGCAGAAAATCCTTCCATTTTTTTGTCAATTGGCACTCGGTGGTGCTGGCTACGAGTAGCGGCGAGTACGGCGTCAGTTAGAGAAACAAAAGTGGGGAGGCGGATTTTCTGTGGCACCTGGGGATGCCAACGTCAAACATGCATCATTGCTCGCGAGTCGCGAATGATCGCGAACGTTAAGTTCAACATCGCCATAGAAAAAACTGTGTTTTGGCCAATCACGGAACTTGATTCTTTTTATACGTTAATGACTCTAGGAAAAATTTATGAACACATAGAAAAACCATTTACCTATTTTATAAATGATTAAATAATAGATATAGTTCCATTTTAAATGTAAAATGGAAATGATTTTCTAAAAAAACTATTTAAAATGGAAAATGAAAAATGTCATTTCCATTTTAAATACATATTTAAAATGGAACTTTTTAAATATTATTCAGAAACTTCCTGAACTTCTGTTAGTTTATCATCGATTTGGAAGAAACTAAGATTAGCAATGTCAGTTTCTTTCGTCTTCTCCGAATTTTAGCATCATGCTCGACGAAACACAATAGAGAGAAATTTTCTAAAATGTTGCTTGAAATTATCTTCCCTTCCGTCTCACATACATAGCTGTTATAAATTCCTTTTTGTTTGCATTACACACATAAACGTGTATGAAGAAACTTAATCCTGTAATAATGATATTTTGCTTCCGCGCAAAGAAAAACATGCGACATTATGCGATCCGCGTACAAAAATGTATATTCGTACATAATTCTCCGAGTAGAAAGACGACGAGGCAAAGCCGACAGTAAAATATCCGTGCATTAAATGAATAATTTAATTTTATTTAAAAGTCTGTTTCTGTTTCTTTTTTCTTTTTTTTTTCAATTGTTTACAATTAACCAGGAATTAAAAATCTAGTATATTCATGTACTTGTGTACTACGAAACGTCTTTCACGTTTTTCTTTCGGAATTAAGCGGTTTCGCGCGCGATTTACTTTATCTTGTGCGGCTTCTCTCACGTGCGCGATAAAAATGAAATGATATCACTCCTCGCAAGTAATATCAACTTTCGAAAGCACTCTCGACTACTACTTCGGTTCTCATTGTCATTTACTTCTATCGAGTTCTCGGAGCTTGGTAATTTGTAGACGTTTGTATGTACGATTTTATAACCAGAACGTATATGTAAATGTATAGTAGAGAAGGAGAAGTAGTATGTGGAGAGCAGAAGGAAGAAGAAAGAGGAGGAAGAAAAAAGGAGAAATACGAGGCAGACGAACGCGTTTAACCACAAAAGCAAACGCCGAAATCCAATATCGCGAAGATCGCGAATTTATCGCGGAGGCAAAGTCGGATGGAGGAATTGAGTTCTCGTAAACCGAGTGATTGCATCGTAAGCAGCATGACGAATGCGACAAAAAAATGTATCGAGCGGAATTCCCGAAGAAACGAGGTTCGCTGATAGAATGTTGCGCTTATCCCCGTACGTCATGGAAAGTAAAGTAACTTGTCGTACTTTCAAACTTATTTCAAATTATGAAGAGAGAAATCATAGTTTGAGATGCTAAGGAAAAAAACACAGTTTTATCGAGCATCGCTTATCAAACTAGGTATATAAAACTTTAATGAGCTGGTTGAACAAAGAGTTTTTGATACAGAAAGAGATTCAGCTTTGAGAGAGAAAAAAGAAATGGGAGAGAAACAAAGAAAATAAGAGAGGGGAAAGAGAGAGAGAGACGGATGAGGATAAAAGAAATGGAGAGAGGGAAAAATGGAGAAGAGGGACTGGGAGAGAAGGAGAGAAATGAAGAGAGAGGGAGGAGGGAGAGGGAGAGAGGAGGAGAGGGGGGAGTGATTTGGCGAAGATGATACCTATTTATTGTTATTTTATAGCTCATTTAACTCGGAAGTGGCACACCTCTTTTTTTATGTACAATAAATGATTATATGGAGTGTTTTTTACATCTTAAAAGTTATTGTTAGTAAAGATATATTATTTGTTAGTGATTTGTTGTTCTATAATTTATTATTATTTAAGGACATTATGTAAAAACACTTAATCAATATTTTCTGAAAAAATTAATGAAAAATCAAAAAAATATTGAACAAATGGAAAAAGCACAACTTATGACAGTGTTTACAAAAAATGAAGATTAGTTAATAAAATACTTTTATAAGACGAGTTTTTTATGAAATTGTATAGTTAAATATTGGTAAGGATTAGTTATTAAAAAAAAAATAAAATATATTATATAATATTCATTTTATAATAACCTAATGTAAGACTAAGTTGCTACCATATAAAATTATTTTTATTACGTTGACTTTTTTATAATTATTAATGATATAAAATGATTTATTATATTTGATAAATAATAATAATTTATTATTATTGATAATTATTAGATATTATTTATTATATTTTAAAATAAATTATTTATTGCAAATATTATACAGGACGTCACCAAAATTTGAACAAATTTCAATTAAATTTTCCGCTATATTGTACCTCCGCTAGAGGTTGTTGTTGGCGTTCCGAGAAAGCCTAATGCTTCTATTATAGTAAACAGTCATATTCTCAAAATGGCCGCGATGTTGAAACCAAGTGTGAAGTATAATCGAAGAATCGCGATCATCGAAGAATCGCGATCATCGAAGGCCAGCAATGGAAATAATTCGGTTCTTTGGATACCCGAACTCAACCGTTTATGACGTGTAGTAAAATATACGACTTTAGAACAGTTCAACGAAACAGTTCCAATATGTCAGCGAGGAAGAGTCACTCGAAAGAACGCACCGCAAGGACCCCCGCAGTTGTTGAAAGAATTCAAGCGCTGATTTCGGATGATCTAGGAGAATCGTGCGAAAATTAACACGATTGTTGGTGTAAGCGAGTCAACAATGCGTCGAATTGCCGAGGAAGATCTTCGATATAAATCGTACCCATTAAAAATACGACAGATGCTCTCTGAGACAGGACAAATCGAGTTGCTGCTTTGGCTCTCATTCTGGCCTCCCAACAGCCCAGATTTAAATCTCTTGAACTACTACGTATGGAACGTAATTGAAAGGATCACAAACAATGTTTGTGTGTCTTGGTATCCCAATGTCATTAAGGATGCTATTGAGGCAGCATTCGTCGACATGCGCTACATTATAGCGTGCGAACGCTTCAGACTGAGAATGAAAGCCGTCAAGCTAAAGGAGAATATATCGAATAATTGTGCTCTACAAGGATCCCCCAAGTGCCATGTAAAAGGATTTTTTGTAATATTTATTTTTTCATTAAAAACATTTTGTTTAAAGAGATTGTTCAATTTGTCCGAATTTTGGTGACGCACACCCTATACATATAAGTACGTATAAACACACATATCCTTTTTCAATACAAATAAACGGAAAAGTTATAATATAAACTATACATGTATGTATAAACTTTATATGTAGCGCTATTTTTTATGCCTTTATACATGTTTTTAGACAATAGTTATTTTTTTTATTTTACATTAACTGTTATAGTTATTATTATTTATTTATTATATACAAACATTATTATAAATATATATTTATAACCTTATTTTATGCTATTTAATTTACATTCTATATTTCAAAATAATATACGTTCTTACCATATTTGAATTTTTTTATTAAATGGTTATCTAGGTCTTTTTTTTACATTTATTAGGATTTCATTAAGTTAATAAATACACGCTATCTGTTATATAGGTTATGTCCCTTAAATTTCGATCGAAAAGTAAATATAGATCTCCGATCAATAAAGTAAACTACTATAATGTGAGCTTCGTTTTTGTGGATGACGTTTT
>Ga0157364_1004630_pt1 | contig 13783 bp, 12 predicted proteins | sample AttsexASBM2_FD_111476 | JGI IMG/M metagenome (GOLD analysis project Ga0157364, IMG submission 111476) | Fungus gardens microbial communities from leaf cutter ant in Ribeirão Preto, State of São Paulo, Brazil - Atta sexdens ASBM2 | ecosystem: Host-associated > Fungi > Mycelium > Unclassified ... | reverse complement strand
CTTCCTGTTTTGATTGGCTTTGCCCAAGCATGTGAGGTAAATAAAGAGCTTGCATTGCAGATCATGAGTGTTGGCTGACCTTACACCATTTTCATCCTGCCATGGTGTTGAAGTTTGAGCCTATAGATCATAACTTACAAGATTGAGAAATCTAGATAAAACTGAGAAAACTATCTCTATTTACAGAAACAGAAAAGCAAACCATTTGAGCACTTATTGAGGCTTAGAGAGAAAGGAGGTCATTCTTGAGGAGAGAAGGCAAAAGTACTTAAGTGCTCTTTTAAGAAGTCAACAAAGTTCTTAATTGATGGAGATAGAGGGACCACTAAAAATCAAATCACAGACACTGCCAGTGTCTGTTATCGACTCTACAGACCTTCTTCTCTTAAGTCTCAACCTTACTACAAATCCTAACAGACCTTCACTTACATCCTCATGATTATAATGATCCACTTCCACCTGCCATTGCCTAATAAACTCTCTTTATTCTGCAACATTTGAGGTCTTACTATCAAAGTGCCTGACTACCTAGCTTTATCATTCTGTAGTTAGATGTTCCACCTGTTTAGAATGGACTTCACAAGCATTTAGAGTAGTTGTTACCTCTAGAAAACTTTACCCTATTCTCTTAGGATTTCCTAGAGATGAGCTAGCCCTTTCTACAATGTTCTATGCTTATGACATTATTTCATGTAGTGCATCATGTAACTACAATTACATGCCTCTTCATCATCCAAGAAATAAAAGAAAAGAAAAGAAAAAGAGAAATCAAATTAAGAAAAATAGATAGAAAGAAAATAAAATCAAAACACTATGACAACTCATGATCAAGAACAAGTACCTGCTCCTATTAATTTTTGAATTCATTATAGAACTCATTTTAGAACTTTAAGATTATGACTTAAGTTTAAGTGATAGAATAAAAGACAACTCTTGTATTAAGTAATATAAGAAAACTTAATGGAGTCCTCAGTATGGACTATTCTACCATATATACCACAGGTTGTAGTCTGTGCACCATCTATTCTAGCTTACCCCAATACTACATGTACATTCCATAAAGCTAACATACTTTAGCTATATTGTTATAATATTAGCTACTATAGATTTTTCTCTTAATTTTCCCATGTGATATGTTACTGTGACTGTGACTGATATAGCTATTCATGTGACATAAGTGACCATCATGTATGATATCACATTACTTTTTGTATTTAAATAAGAAAAGATATAAAAATAAAAATAAAATAAAATAAAATAAAAGAATAGAAAACAAAAAGTATCTAAGTCTATTTCTGCAATTTCTAACAAAGATGTCTAGTACTTTACCAAGCTAGATATATACTAAAGCTTTAACAATGTTCATATCAAATCTAGTAATAAGTAGAAGGCAACCTTTTACATGAACTAAACTTTTTGAACTCTTAGTAATATTCTTTGGTATGACTAACAGTCTAGCTATCTTCCAAACTATGATGGATGTCACTTTTTGGAACTTCATAGTAGAGGGTTTTATAATAGTATATATGGATAATATTCTAATTTTCACCTAGATATTAGAAGTACTACTATAGAGCTATCTGTAGAGTTCTAGAGATCTTGGCTGAGCATAAGTTATTTCTGTGCTCCAAAAAATATGAGCTTGACAAGTTGTACATTAAGTACTTTTGCCTGGTTATTTCTGTGGATTAAGTTGAGATAGATTCTATAAAGATTGCTAGAGTTTGTGACTGGTCTATACTAACTACTTATACAAATGTGTAAGTATTTCTTAGCTTTACCAATTTTTACTGAAGGTTTACTCATAGCTTTTTGGATATCACTTGTCTTCTCTTCTATATAACAGATAGCAATAGTACATAAATATGGAACTCTGAATTGTAAGTAGCCTTTAATGCAGATAGTAATTTTCTAAGTGTCTAAGGAAAATATAGTATTTCTTGACAAGTTTCTCTCTCTGGTAGAATATAGCTATAAAATACATGACAAGGAAATGCTGGCAATTAGCAATTATCCATGCATTAGAAGAATGATATTACTTTTCAGAAGAAGTTACAACCCTAGTTGAGATTTAAATAGACCATAAGAATCTTAAGTACTTTATAACTATCAAGAAGCTAAACTGAAGACAAGTCTGGTGGCCACTGTACTTGGCATGGTTTGACTTTATACTACACCATTGTTCTAGAAAGTCCATAGAGAAGTCTAACACACCTTTTAGACAAACTGATTATAGCACTAGCTCTCAGAATAATTAAGATATAATACTGCTCAAACTGAAGTTTCTTACTATTTGGGTATTGAAAGGTATGGCTGTGAAATGTGAAGAGAGAGCTCTTCTAAAGAACATAAGATGTGAAAATCATCTAGAAGAGTGGAAATAACTGGTAGAAAAAACTACATGCAAACTCTAATAATCTATAGCAAAGTTGCTACACTCTTTGGAATAATCAGAGAATAAGAATCTGCTATTCTTTTGTAGTAAGATATAGTATTATAACTTAAGACTTATAGAGTAAAGTTAGAAAAAGAACCTTGTTAATGAAAAAGAACTTAATGGAGTTTCTAAGTACAATCTGTCTATCTTATATATGCTCAGCTCATGGTCTATGCTACACTAAACCTAGCCTACTTTAAAGAGCATATGTTTGTTTTGAGGTCAACATATGTAATATATATTATATGATGTTATTATTCTAGGACCTTCTATAATATTTTGTATAATGCATGATTGTGTGACTGTGATATGTGACAAATGTGATAGTTTGTGACAGTCATGTATGATATCATGCTAATCCTCAACTCTAAGTTTGAAAATAATAAAATAGAGAGAAAAGAAAATGAAATAAATAGAGTCTACTATTTTCAACTCTAATATATAAATAGATGGAAAATCCTGAAACTAGTCTCTTAAAAGTACTAGTAGTCTCAGATATTGAGGTATATTAGTCAATGTATTGGTATTTGTGATCTTTGCTTGTATACTAAGCTAGCATAATACTTATTCCTTAGCAAGTTGTACTTACTATCTATACTAGATATAAGATAAAAGACTATAAGTGTGGACTTTATTATCAAACTCCCAGAGTTTACAGGGTTTAATACAGTAATAATAGTAGCTAACTTAGTATTTAAAAGAACTCACTTTATTTCAATACATACAATCATTATTACAGAGAGTACTATGAGACTTTTTATACACAATGTCTGGAAATTACATGGCTTTCCTATCCATGTAGTCTTAGATAGAAGACCATAGTTTGTTACTTGCTTTACCAAGAAGTTATATTAGGCATTGATGCAGTCACATGCCTCTTTATTGTCACCATCAATATAATAAAATCCAATATAAAATCCTGAAGAATATATAAAGAATATTACTGCTTTATCCTTTACTATATCATAACATCTGTCTACAATAAGAAGGCTACACTTAGTGTTCAATGTTGTCAAGCTGACTGCCACACTTAAAAACCTGATCTCTAGCAAATGTTTGGATTCCAAACTGATTCTATTCTTATAGACAGATAAGAAGAAAACTCTTGGAAAAATGTCTCAGATATATTCACAATGAACAGAGTAGTAGAGTTTCACAGACTGAACTCTTGGACCTTATAATTTATTCAAGTAGTTGAGTTCTCAACCATCAATTTCTATCCAACCACTATTAATTCAAGTTACAGCAATTTAGAAGAGAAAATAGATATAAGAAGATTGACCTGCTTATAAAATTCCAGTACTTAAATATTACCAATACCCATACCAAACCCTGCAGAGTTTTTACTTCCTATTAGTCAGCTACCTCTAAACACTACTGAATCTTGTAGAACTCATTAACTTAATACTGCTACTTCTTGCTATCAAGCTTTATTAGATATTATTTAGTATACTAATAATGTCTATTAGATGTGTTGCTATCATGAACCTTCTTTCTTTCTTGGCTAACCGTTTAGATACTTCCATCAGAGTCTCTAACCATCTAGTGTTATAATTCAAAACTTAGTGTTAAGTCAGAAAAGAAACCTTGTATAAAGTTTACACAAGGGAACTTGATGAAGTTTCTAAGTACAATATATCTACCTTATATATGCTAGACTAATGGTCTATGCTACACTAAACCTAGCCTGCCCTAAAGAGTATACATTTGCCTTAAGGTCAACATATATAATATATACTATATGATATTATTGTTTTATAATCTTCTATAATATTCTTTGTGATATATGATTATGTGACAGTGACTTGTAACCTGTGACAGTCACATGTGACATCACACTAACCCCTAATTCTAAGTCTGAAAAATAAAAATAAAAATAAAAATAAGAAAGGAAATGAAAAATAAGTAAAGTCTACCATCTTCAATTCTGATATCTAGATATAATTATTCTTTGGTTATGTCAGTGTTATTTTGCTAGATTGAAATATACTTTATTAGTATTTAGAATAGTTATTATTTTCAAAAGTTCTTATTTTGTTTTCTTAGAATATTTTTAGAGATAAGTACCACTTGTAATTAATCCAGATAATATATTTAGGATCTTTCTAGAGATTGTAAGCCCTGCTCAACTCCACAAACTTTGCCAGTTACTCTAATTATTATAATTACAAATAATAGACTTGTTATTTTATTTTATTTTAATTCTCTTTACTTTAGACTTAAGTAAAAAAGTGTAATGTGATATCATATATTAATGTCACACTTGTTACAGGGTGATCACATATGTTACAATCATAGGTCATATAATTACATAACATAAAGAAGATTATTAAAGATTCTGGAGTAGATAATATTATATAGTATAGTAATAGCATATTAGTATTGTGGCAACTACTAACCAAGATGGTCAATAGTATACTAAGTAGTCTTACAAGTGAGAATTTCATGGAGATTACAAGAGAACTCAATAAGAAGTCCCCAATAAATTTTTATATTATATATACTACTAGTAGTAGTCTGTGCTAATAATAAATAGTCTTATCCTAATATCCATGTATTAGCTATAAGTATACCATATATACACTATGAGGTAAACATACTGTAGATATACATCTTGACATTATCCTTTCAGTCTCTTCTCTAATGTTCTAAGCTTATAATATCATATGACCATAGTCACATACTTCTTCATTATTCAAGTAAAAGAAAAAGAAAAGAAAAAGAAAAATCAAAGTAGATAAAAATAAAATAAAATAAAATAAAATAATAAAAATACAAGTATACCATAACAGTTGGCTTTATAGAAAGTATATGAACTTTAACATAGGTTGGTTGTAGTATGTATATATAGACTACAGTCTATAATATATAAGATAAACTAGCTTGTAGTGGAAACTCCATTAAGTTCTCTTATATTACTCAATACAAGGTATGTCTTTTGTTTTGACTTGAGACTTAAGTTATAATATTAGAACTCAATATCTATTCTTAAGACTACTCTATACTAGACACTCTCTATTTCATTTTATTACTCTTTTATCATTCTTGATTAATAGTCATTGCAATTGTTAGTCATCTCAGATTAAAAGTCAGACCCTAGATATAAAGAGGAGCTAGCTATTCAGCATAGACAGTTATAGATAGTAGTAATCAAACTCAGGCCACTATTTAGATGCTATTCATTGTTTAAGTGGATGGTGTTGAGTAGAATATGTATATTGTTCAAATAGAAGGCTTGTACTACTGGTCCACTTGTGATCAGTTTATACAAAGTAGCAACATTGTCCATTCAGAAAGTATCTAGCTTAGGAATTCTTTTCTTAAAAATATTAGTGTAACAGTTGGATTAGAGCAGTAGTTAGTAAGGCAGTAAGCAAGTAGTTAGTAGATAGTATGAAGTCAAGTAAGAAAAATACTAGCTAGCACTTATAGAGGAAATTATTAAATACTATAGTAACAGAAAAAAATAAAGAGCAAGAAATAGCAATATTATCAAAGGAGTTGAGAAAGAAGAACAAATTATTAGAGTTGATGCAGCAAGTGTTCAAAAAAATAAAAGGAATGCAAGATAAATTGGAGAGGTTAAGAGAAAAAGAAAAAGAAAAAATATGAGTGAGAGAATAGAAAAGAAGAAGAAGGCAGAAGAAGTACAAGGAGGATATTAAGTTAAAGATAAAAGTAAGAAATGAGGCAAAGAAGAAAAATAAGATCAAAGAAATACAGATAGTAGAAGAGAGAGGTAGAAAAAGAGTGGAGATAATAGAAAGAGAGAAAACTGAGGAGAAGAGTAAATCAGAAGAGAGCAATATAAGAGAGAAAATGTTTTGGTTGTAGGGGCTTTGGATATATTGTCTGTAATTGTAGAAATAGTGAGAGTAGTAAAAAGGAGAGTTTGACATATCAGCTCTCAAATAAATTCAAAGTATTGGTAAAAAGAGTAATAAATGAGAAAGTATTAATTAGAGAAGTGATAGAAAGATGATATTAAGGAAAGATAAGTTGAAGAAGAAAAAGTAGAAAAAGAAGGAGATGCTAGTATGAAAGACAAAGAAGAAAGAATTATTGAAGGAAGTTACAGTAAATATAAGATTGGAGAGAATAGACATAGAAGAGGGAATTAAAGAGAAGGCATTATTGGATAGTGGAGTAATGGATTTTGAGAAAGAAGAGGTTTAAGTCAAAGAAGATTAAAAGGCCAATATATATAAGAAATGTAAATGGAATATTTAATAAGAAGAAACAAATAAAACACACTGTAAAGGTAAATATTTATTATCAAAGATATAAGGAGATGATAGAGATAGATATAATTGGTAGACAAAATTAAAACATAATCTTAAGAATGCCATGGCTTGTCTGTCGCAATTCTGAGATTGATTAGAAAACTAAGGAAATAGAAATAACAAGGTGTTTAAAAGAATACAAAAGATAGTGGAGGTCAAAGCAAGAAAAATTGGGATGGCAAAAACAAAAAGTAAAAGAAGTGAAAGAGGAAAAGAAGAAGAAGAAGAAGAAAAGAAAAAATGGAAGACAATGAAGATAAAGAATATAGCAAATGAATAGGAGATTTGAAATAATAAAGAAAAAACAGTAAGATCAAAAGAAAAGGTAAAGAAACTGATACTAAAACAATTTCACAAGTATATTAAGCTATTTGGGAAGGAATTAAGCAAGAGAATGCTAATGAGAAATATGTGGGACCATGTAGTAGGTTTGAAGAAGGAATTTGTGTCAAGAAAAGAGAAAATCTATTACTTGTTTAGTAAAGAAAGAGAAGAAGTAAGAGAGTTCATTTAGAAGCAGAAAAGAAAGACATATATTTGACTATCAAAGTCATCACAGACTGCACTGATATTTTTTGTAGGAAAGAAGGATGGAAAGAAGAGAATTGTTACAACTTACAACTCAACAATCTTAAAGTCAGTTATAGAGAAGAATCTTGTATTAGGAAAACACAAAAGAACTTGATAGAGAACTTTGTTTCTCTATCTTATATACCCTAGACTAGTGCTTCATGCTACACTATCATTAGCCTACCCTAAATGACCATGTGTATAACATACTGTATGATGTCATTTCTTCTAAAACCTTCTACTACTTTCTATTATGACACATGATTGTATGACAGTGTCTTGTGATTGTGACAAATGTGTGACAGTTTGTGACAGTGTCCTGTAACATTATGCTAATCCCTAACTCTAGGTCCAAAAATAGAAACTAAATAAAAAAGAAAAAAGAAAAAAAAGAAAGAGAATAAAATAAAACTAAGTCCAACTTCTGTAATTTTGACAAGAATGGTATAAGACTACCAGTATCTGAATGAGTGGATAATCAAGAATAATTACCCATTATTGCTCATTTCAGACATTATTGAGAATATTAAGACCAAGAAGGTATTTACAAAGTTGGACTTAAGATGAGAATACAATAATATTGAGAAAGATAATGAGTGGGAAGTAGCCTTTACAACACCAGAAGGGTCATTTGAGCTGACTGTCATGTTTTTGGTTTGACAAATTCACCAGCTACATTTTAGGCTATAATGAACAAGTTGCCAAGAAACTTGATTAGTATAGGACATATAGCAAGTTTTATTGATGATATATTGGTAGAAATGAAAAATGAAGAGGGAAATGATGAACTAGTAGAGTAGGTCTTGATAAGAATAGAAGCAAATGATTTGTATGTGAAGCTAGAGAAGTATAAGTGAAAAGTGAGAAATATAGGATTTTTAGGAGTTGTAAAGAATCAGATAAAATAAAGGTGGAGGAAATAAAGTGAAAGCAGTATTGAATTGGTTGTTTCCTAAATTAGTCAAGGATATACAGAAGTTTTTGGAGTTGGCTCATTATTATAAATAATTTGTGAAAGACTTTTCCAAGATAACAAGGCTATTACATGAGTTGACTAGAAAAGAATAAAAATAGGAGTAAGAGATAAGATAGAAGAAGTTGTTTGAAGTATTAAAACAAAGGTTTACTATGGAACCAATTTTAATAATACTAGATTTGAATAAGAAGATAAAGATAGAGATAAATATATTAGATTATGTGGTTAAAGAAGTGTTGTTTATAAAGTATACAGATAGAAGATAAATATAAGAAAACCCTCTACTTTATCCAAATTAAAGTCTGTAGTGCTCACAGATATCTAAGTTATTCTTATAGTCCTCTCATCCTTGTCAGGCACAGTTTACAATAGAAGATAAAAGTCTGTGGGATTGGCTTGGAGTTATACTAGATGTGAAAACCCTATACTAAGTATGTAGTAATACAGGCTTTTCAGAATGACCTTATCTTTAGCTTATATACTGTGCTGTTTGTCTACTGTAAGGTTGCAACTTCAGAAAATGAAGTGGAGTTCAAAGAGAGTACTAATAGTGGTATATTACTAAAGAACACTAGAGATAGAGTTCAACTTCAAATAGTCAATTATCAGACTAGTAAAGTACAATATATCTATTAGCTTTATATACAAAGTACAGCCCTAAGCAGAGGTTTTAGTAGTTAAACATTAAAAGAGATTGAATAGAAGAACTAAGGAAACTCTATTATGGAAAGCCAAGTTGGAAAAAAGTATATCTTTTATAAAAGACAGAGTACTTATAGAGTTTGAATTTAAGTATAATACTACTGTGGGGAATATATTGTGGATATAAGGTTATTGGGCTTTTGTTAGAATTTGAATGGTTAAATACTACTGCAAAGGATAAGTTTTTGAATAAGTGGACTTAGTATATGATAGTTTCTCAAGTCCTATACTAATGTCCTGTTATAATACTGCCAAATTCTTTTGACTACTACAATATTCCACAGATATCTGCTTACTTCTTTATAGCTATTGGCCTACCTTCTTCAATGACTAATCAATAAACTTCCATCATCTAGCTATTGTTACAATTGATTCCTTATGTTTTCAATGTGGTTAGCTTATGGACTATAGGTGTTGGTGTTATTTCTTTCTGACTTGATGATTGGCTATACTGCATGTTATCTCAGTCAGTATCTTATATAGTAGGCATAACTTTCTTATATTTCCTTCATATACTATGACTTGTTTGCCTTATCTATAATATATTGTCAAGATTGAAGAAAGTAGACTTGACTTATTTTATTTTTATTTTTATTTTTATTTTTATTTTTATTTTTATTTATTTTTTATTTTTTTATTTTCTATTTTTAGAACAACTAGGGTTAGGGTTGATTGTCATGCCATCACATCAGTCACAACTTAATAGTGTAGTCACAAGACAAATCACGAGACTGGAGAGAACATAGTAAAAGATTTGAAAACAAATGATGTTATACAGCATGAACCACACATGTTAACCTCATGTTCTATACATGGTGGTTTAGGGTAGGATGCACAGTAGTTAGCATGGACCACATGTAGGACTATATAAGTAGACTAGTTTGTAGAAGAGTTCTCTATCAAGTTCTCTTGTGTTACTCAATACAAGAGTTGTTCTATTGCTTAACCCTAAAAGCTTTAAGTTCATAACATATATGGTCTTTAGGTATATATAGCTGTAGATACACTCTTTTATCCTTATGCTTTACCAATTAACTCATTCTCCATTCCTATCTCAAGTCTTGTCTAAGTTACAACCTGAGCCAAGTCTAAGATTGTAATAGCTATATTCTATCAAGGTTTTTGACTATACAACTCTATTATTCTATAGTTAGGTTACCACATATTCTGCTTGATGTCTCTGCCTAATTGAAATAAACTTCTAAGTTGTCATAGTATACTTAAACCCTTATATTTTATTTTGATTTTCTTTTCTTTTTATCTATTTTCTTTAATTTGATTTTTCTTTTTCTTTTATTTCTTGGATCATGAAGAGGCATGTGACTGCAGTCACATGATGTGTCACATGACATCAAAGTATATATCAGTAGTATGTTCACCTTATAGCAGACATATAAATATTAGAATAAGGTTATTTATTATTAGTACAGACCATATATATAGTGTAGGAATATATTAGAAACTTGTTGTCAAGTTCTCTTGTGATTCCCATGAGATGCTTTGTCTTTAAGTTTACTTAGTGGTCTATTGGTTGTTTTGACTAGTAGTTGCCACAATATAAGTATTGAGAGTAGCTGTTACCTCTAGAACTCTATTCTATTCTCTTAGAATTTTCCTAGAGTAGTACTGGTCAATATTATCTGAGAATTTCTCTAGAAATGCAAAAACTACTATAATTCTGTAGTTTTTACCCAGTTGCTCTAACAGTAGAGACCAGTGGCCTATCTTTCAAAATTATTGAATGAAACAGAATACAACTATAAAATTTACAATAAAGTAGTAATCAGAGGGTTGGAGGCATAGAAGCACTAGTTAAAAAATACTAAGTTTAAGTTCAAGGTCTGAACTGACTATAAATTTGAAGTATTTCATAAAAACACAAAATTTAAATTAGAGACAGGCTAAATGGACCTTATATTTGTCTATATTTGATTTCACTTTGAAGCACATACCAGAAGTCAGAATAGAAAAAGCAAATAGACTGAGTAGGAGATCAAATTTGAAAGTAAGAGCAGAAAACAATAACAAAAATCAAAAATTGATAAAGGAAGAATGGATAAGAAAAATAATGAAAGTAGCAGTAGAAGGACTGGAAATTATATTAGTAGAAAAATAAAAAAAGTCAAGAAAAAACAATAAAAGTTATTAAAAAAATGGAAAAAACAGAAGTTAATGTATTAAGAGTAGATGAGTAGGAAATAGAAGGCAAGTTGGTATTAAAGGAGGGAAATATATATATGTTGAAGAATGGGAAGTTGAAATTAGTTATCCAGTTACATTATAATATGCTGTTAGCTAAATATAAAGAAAGAAAGATGGAAGATGACAAATTTAGTGACAAGAAATTACTAGTGGTCAGGAGTGATAAAGGATATAGAGAAATATATAAAATGATGTGATTTATGTCAGAGAATGAAAAATAGAATAGAGATATTAACAGAAAATTTGATAATGAATAAGATATCAGAGAAATTGTTAACACACTTGACAGTGGACTTGATCACTAAGTTGCCATTGGTGGTAAAGAAGGATGTGATTCTAGTTGTGTGTGATAGGTTGTCAAAAATAGCACATTTTGTAGCAACAACTGAAGAAATATTGGTAGAAGGGTTAGTATAGTTGTTTAGAGATAATGTGTGAAAACTGCATAGGTTACCAGAGAGTGTGATATCAGATAGAGGACCATAGTTTGTAGCAGAGTTGACTAAATAGTTGAAAAGCATGTTGGGAATTGAGACAAGATTGTTGACAGTATTTCATCCATAAACAGATGGGCAAATGAAATGAATGAACCAAGAGTTAGAACAATACTTGAAATTTTTTATGAAGTATAGACAGAAAGATTGACTAGAGTAGTTAGTAATAGCAAAGTTTGTAGTAAACAACAAAGTTCATTCAGTAACAAAGGTATCATCTTTCATGGAAAATTATAGTAGAGAGTTAAAAATAGAAGTAAATATCAGAAGAAGAGGAAAAGTGGAGAAAGCAATGGAGTTTGTGGAAAGAATGAGGAAAGTTCAAGAGGAAGCTGGAGAATCATTAAGAAAAGCACAGAAAGAGATGAAGAGATAAGCAGATAGAGAACAAAGAGAAGTTGAAATATAGAAGAAAGAAGATAAAGTAATGTTGAGTACAAAGAACTTGGTATTTAAGAAAAGACTAGTGAAGAAGTTGATAGAGAGATATGTGAGACTATATGTAGTTAAGAAAGTAGTATCAAAGAATATAGTAAAGTTAAAGCTACTAGTTTCTATGAGAGTTCATCTGGTGGTAAACATTAGTTAAGTTGTAAGGTATTGGACTTGGAGTTATACTAGGTATGGAAACCCTATACAAAGTGTGCAGTGATATGAACTTTCCAAGATGATCTTGACTTTAGCTTATATGCTGTGCCATCTATCTGCTATATAGTTATAACTTTAGAAGTAGAGCAGAGTTCAAAAGAAGTATAAGTAGTTTAATTGCTATTTCTTGAATGAGTATTATTAGTACTTAGCTTTCACTTTCAGACAAGTTTTGGAGAGTTCTAGCAGCCTGAGAATACTGATAGTATTATGTCATCAAAGAACACTGAGAATAGAGTTCAACTGAAATAGTTGATTATCAGACTAGTAAAATGCTTATATACAAGTAATATAGAAATGACTAGTAGTTACATTGTAATTTGCTGGTATGATAATGAAATACTCAAGTGAACTTGATTTCCAGTATTCAACAATGACACACCACTATCAGTACTTATCTCTTTTAAACTTTAATCTATCTCCTGAAGTTATGACCACATGGAAAATAAATAGTGTAGTATATATAAGCTGAAGCCAAGGTTGTTCTAGGAAGTCTGTATTACCAAGCTCTTTGTATAGTGTTTCCATACTCTATACATTACTAAGCTAATCTTATAGGCTTTTGTCTTCTAGTGTGAACTATGTCTAACAACTTAGAATTTTCCTAGAGATATAATCTCTATTATATCACCATAGTCTTTGCCTAGTTGCCCTAACAGATACTATATATTAACCTTATGTATAATACATGGCCTTTAGAATAGGTTAAATGTTGCAACTCAAAGACCTTAGGGTTGGTCAATAAGAAGAGCCTTATATTAGGATTAACATAAGAGAACTCAATAGAGAACTCTGTATAGAATTATCTACCTTCACTCTTTGTGGTTTTAACATTAAATGTAGTTATACACAAACTATCAACTTAGCATATATAAGTAGATATATAAGTGGATATTTTGTATTACAAGTTCTCTATATTTTTTAAGACAAAACAGTTTATATCTTGATTAGGGCAGTAGTCAGTAGTATTATAACTCAAGCTTAAGTATAAAAGTAAAAGAAAATTCTTATATTAGGTTAACACAAGAAAACTTAATAGAATTTCTAGTATAAAGCTATCTATCTTATATATACTAAGTTGATAGTCTGTGCTTAGCTATATTTAACCTATTCTAAAGATTATACATTATATATAAGGCTAATATATAGTAACTATACTATATAACATCACTTGTTTCAAAACCTTTTATATTCTTCTCTATGTCATATAATAAGGTAACTGTAACTGTAACATGTGTAATAAAACAAGCAATAGCTGTCACACAAGCTGTCACATATTTTGTTATGCTTTGTGACTATTATAACAGTTATGTATCACAAATAAGCTACTCACTAGTTGTGATACTTGAACTTAATGGTGTTTCAGAGGTTCAGTATAAGGAGGTAATGATAATAGATAATGAGTAGTATCAACAGGAATAATTGATGTTGTTAAGTCTAAGATCTAGCTCTTAGACACAGAGGTATATAT
>Ga0157364_1004629_pt1 | contig 13785 bp, 8 predicted proteins | sample AttsexASBM2_FD_111476 | JGI IMG/M metagenome (GOLD analysis project Ga0157364, IMG submission 111476) | Fungus gardens microbial communities from leaf cutter ant in Ribeirão Preto, State of São Paulo, Brazil - Atta sexdens ASBM2 | ecosystem: Host-associated > Fungi > Mycelium > Unclassified ... | reverse complement strand
TTTTTGTCGACACTCAAAATTTTACTATGCTACTAAGCTTTTTTTGCGTTTTTAATAATATAGCTTTCCTATACAATCCTTGCGTCTAAAATTGTTAAAATTTACATATTTTATATTGTCATAAAAAATTTCCATTTTCATATCTGGAAAACCTGGAAAAGTCAGGGAATTTTAAAATTCATTTTCTGGCAATCCTGATTTAGATCGAGTAAGGAAGTAAGGATCAAATATTAAAGAATTTTGTAATAGTTGTGCAGAGCTACTTTTTCTGCTAAACGCAACTATTACCAATTTCGACGAGACGCTGCTTTTCTCTCTCGAACGCGATATATTCAAGTGTGTAATAAAAAATCGCCCGCAATTAACAAAAGACCCGGATACATTGTCATCAAGGTCGAACTTCGATCGCGAGAAAATACACCGAGGCGGTCTTATCTCGGACAGTCTACCTCTTCTCGGATGTGCGATCGGGGTCAAGAGATCCCTTCCAGGTCCTTACCCCGCCGTTCGATCATTCGTTGCGCCTCTCGAGGCCTCCTGTCGTCGCGATTGCATTCGCGTCGTCTTCTCGCTCGTCCAACTTTCTCGCGCGCACACGAATCGATCGAAATTTCCGGCGGATTTCTGCTCCTGCGCACGTGCCATGGCGCACCTATCCGCCGTTCATGTCGCCGCGAAGAGAACCTCGGTCTAGCTTTGCGCTCCGATCTCTGTCGGCGCAATCTCAATTGAATGGCAGCCCCGTGGGCGATAAGGCGATACGTACGAGCCTTCATTCTCGGGATAATATAAATAGCAAGCTCGGAATAATATCGCCGTAACTTAATTCCATTTCATTTCAGAACTACGTCTAACATCCCTATTCAAATGCTTATACAAACTAAACTAAAACTATTCTAATTTTAATGAATGTGAAATGGGAAAGATGACTGGAAATATTAGTGTGTTCGAATAGAAAAAGTCAAAAGGACAAAATATTATTTTACAATCAAAAACGTATTGGGTTCAAAGTAACTTTGCATTTTTTTTTCAACAAAAACTAGCAAGAAGATCGTTTGTTTTTCTCGATCATAAAGTGCTTCTGTAGCTTTTAGAATGAATCGAGTTTACACGAAAGGATATTTCCTCTAACGGATGCGAATAAGTATGCAAGTTCCGGGAGCACGGCAGAAAACAAACGCCACCGCGTACACGTGCTTCGGGGCAAGTGTGCACTCGCAAACAGAATATTGATCGCGTTACTCTCGTGCAGGTACTCACCAGTTTCATTCGTTCCCGGCGTACCGATTGTTACGGTTACGGTTGCTACTGCAGCCGCAGCTGCACCCAGCTTCGTTCGTCGCGAAATCTTACGCGAAAGCGTCAATACTGTTTCTCGCAGAGATACGTAGCAATACGCTTTACCACCGTTTGCAAAACAGAATCTGCATCCTTTGATCCGCCCGCTTGCAGCTCACGACAATCGATTTCCAAGGATAACGCTTGTTTCGCATTGAGATTCCCGGGGATTACGTCCGAGTGTATTAACGAAGCAATCCCTTTAAAAGAGCTCGCTATATAGACTTGTTGTTTCCTGTTTTTTTGTTTTATCTTTATGAATTCATATCAGAGAATACGAATGTAAATTGATACTTTGTTTGCGATTGGGCGGAATTATCTATGATTCTTGCGGAAAAGCGCGACGAATTCGGTCAGCGTCCTGTTTCTTTCTTATCAGCCTTGAATGGCGATGGGTATCCTTGTTGTTGAAGTGGGTCATCGTCGTCGTCGAGAGTCGGCAGACGGTGGCGAAACGTCGTGACGACGACGTATGTGGGTGGAGCGTAGTTGTCATCAGAAGGCAAGGATAGGAACCTGGGTTGCTGGAGTAGAGAACTGCGAGCGAATAGGAGGAGCGGAAGGTCATAAAGGGAAGTTTCTTCGACGTGACGATCGGTTCCCGACCTTTTCAACGTGTTCCGTACATGTTACTCGCCCCATTCATAAGACGTGTCTCACACATCCTTCTTATTTTGCAGGTTAAAATATTTTGGTTTGACTCTGTCTGACTCTTACCATTAAGATCCATCTTCCATTAATATATAATGGATAATTTAATCATTCGCCATCTTCTTCGTCGCTTTTTACATAGCTTGTGTATTAATCATCCTGTTGTATTAATCATCCTGATCGAGAGTTCGATTAATATTCCGCGTAAGTTGGTGCTGCCAATTTACATTCAAACTTAAATCTTGTTTTGCATTTTTATATAGCAGCAATATTTCCGAAGTTGAAATTCAACTTACTTTAGCGTAACTCTGCCAAAAGTTTGATTATCTTGCGTTACATAATATTATCCAATAATACCGAGGGTCTTTGATTTTCTCGTTGAGAAAATCCTTATACGGCGTGATTCGCGCGAGGGACTGCTTCGCTCCATAATTTCTCATTCCACTGCACCGTTAGCGATCCGACATCGGACGGTCGACTTGCATAAGAGGTCAAATGAAGATAAAATTACAACCTGGAAAGTGTCATCGGCGTTCGATCGACCGCGGTGTCCTTGAATATCATCTGTGAAAGTCGAAGGACATAAGCCGGATGAATATTTAATAACAGAGCATCGTGGCTCAAGTCCAAATCAAAGTTCATTCAAGTCGGGGAAAAAGTTAAACTTCTTTGCTGCGAAACTTTTTTTGCATCATCAATCTCTTCCGTTTTATAATTATACGAATATTTATTATTTTTGCGTAAAATCAATACTTTGTATTAGGATGATAATTTTTTGCTGAGGGTATTTGTTCATATAGACCCAAGATTTTCCCTCGTATTTCGCTTTTTCTCTTCATTCGGGTATAAACCACGCGTATTGACGCGTACACGACCTTTAAAAACGGTTCTTTTCGCATAATATTGTACTGAAAAAGAATTTAATAAATTATCGCATCTAAAAAGCTTACATAGAGATTGCTCTGAAAACAGACATGCAATTTTCCGATTAAAGTTGTGTTCGTATGATTTCTTTCATTTGCGAAAGTAAAGAAAAACATAAAGAACAAATTAATCATAAATATTATTTTATTATTTGTTGCAACATAGAATTATTCTGCACAATTTAATAACGATAAATTTTATCTGGTTATCTGCATAAATTTAGATATCCATTTAAATTACCCAGTTAAATCCATAAGACACATTTTTAAATATATCTCTTTTTATGTAAATATTTATTATATATAGTATTTTTCAACGAGAGAAAAATAGATCAATGTGGGCACAAGTATAAGACGCATATGGTTAATAGAAAGTTGTTATAATAAAACGACTAAAAGATATAAATGATTAGTAGAAAGTTGCGAAGTTTCGCGTTGAAAACTTGTTTCGCTTTGAGGTCAGAGCTGGATTTTCATGTGAATAACACAAGCGAGCTATCTTTTGAGAAGTTTTTGCAAAAATCTGAAAAATATTTCGAGGTTTGAACTCTTATTATCATTATTCGGATAGAATCTTTTTCATGTCTTTCAATTTTGTCGCAAAGATTAGGAATGGAATAAATTTAAATTCGGGACAGTAAGCGACATGCACCATAGTGCTCTGCATTTCGCGATGTGATTGGATGCGAACGATATGTTGCAGGCGCACGTGTGCGCTACTACTTTGACAGGCCCACTCTCTGGTAATCTCATTCTTGAATATGGATAGCGTAGTAATTACATTCTGGTCTCTTCGTGGCGAGACATGAAACACAGGAGGGAATCGGCTGGCGGCGATGCGACGTATGTAACATCGATCGCAGCCTTGTAACCCTCAATGTGCTTTGCATCCGTCACACGTTGCTCTCGCGAGACTAATATTGGCCTCGTGTCAGGAAATGCAGGTAAGGAGAGTTGCTGTCGTGTGTGTGTTCATCGTTTTGATCATCGGCACGTGTCGACATGCCGCGAACAGTAGTAACGACGAGCTTCACCGCGTATTCTCTAATCTATTGAAACTTATTGAGAGAGAGAGAGAGAGAGAGAGAGAGAAATATATGAAGATACTATCACATTGTCTTCAAATGGGTCATTCATTTCTAAACTAGAATGACAACGTATTTTATAATCGAGAAATACACGGCATTCAACAAGAAAATCGCGTCTAAAGGAACGCTAACGTTGTTTGTACCATTTCTTTCATCGAGGGAAGAGCGAATCGATCTGCTGCACGGAGACGGTTGATTATTCTCGTTCAACTTTCAGGCGAATATGACGAATGTGGTAAATATGGTTCGCATACGAGGACACGGACATGCCTTTTATTAGCGTCGACATTAATTGAAGGTATGGTTCTTCAACGAGCGCGGCTTGGTCGATGCGCCGCGTCGCGCCGTCTCGTGCGACGCCCACGGCCCTGACATTGGGAAAGTTGTGAATGGGAGACGTCGACCCGCGCGTGGAATCACTATTTCATTTCCAGATTTTTGATATAATTAGTGAAGTTCTTTCTCTTAAGGCGGAGTACATAAAGATCTGATGCGTTTAGCATCTTCGTATTTTTGCAGTATCATTTTAGGAAAAAAAATTAGCAGAGACTTCATTCGCGCGTTTCAAAAAAAGAAAAAGAGTTCTGATAGATTCTTTTCAAAATTTAATTAAAGATCTTTTGTTTTAGGTGTTAAAATAGTAGTTCTTCTTTATCGATTTATGTGGCAGCACGATCGTCGTCATAAATCATACAAGTTAATAGCATTTTGTGGCTGCTTATAACATCGTTATTTATAATTTCTGGACGAGGTTTTATCCTAACAAAGGATAAATTTATATAAAGCCCGGTGTGGCTGGAGCGAGGCGTCCACTACGATGCGCGGTGGAATATGTTAACGTCTGCTATCATCATACGCGGACGCGCGGACGCGACGAATATCCCGGACACGTGCACGCGTTACGTCTGTGTGCGCTGCTCTTGTATGCGACGTAAAAAAAGTCGCGGTGAAGTTATTCTTGCATCGTCACTATACCAGACGCCGATACGTTCTGCATATTACATTATGCAAATGGGGTAACGTAGCGTAGTGATGATCCGGTCGTTAAAACTTGTATCGCGGCGCTAGCTTCCTCAAAATACGCTTCGATAAAACCTATCGCGGGAGTTATCACACGCGTGCTTGCGCGCGTGGTTAAGCTGTTACGTCACCGGCAATTCCAACTACGTGGAACTGTTGCGTCGCATATAAATATCGCTACATCTACTTGCCACGGCGAGTATGAGAATCAAAGATTTCTCGTAATGAACGAGACGCGCAATCATAAACTTTTTTGTTTATTATCTTTCAAAATACTTTCAAAATACAATGATAGAATAATATAAAAAGAAATGCAAGAGTTTAGAGCGTAATATGGAAGTGTAATATTAGGCTGTGAATATGTATAAGGTGATAATATTGTAGAATGAGAAAGATAGAAAGGATTATGACAAGGAAAGGAAAGAGAAACAGTTAAGAATGAATAGAAAAATAAATAGTAGAATATTATATAAGTCTAGATATAGGTAAACATGGGAAGTATGATGGATGAGTGAGTTTAGGAATAGTTTTGTAAACCAAGTCCCTTTTCTTTGTTGTTGAAGTGAAATAAATTTTTATGTAGATTTCAGTAGCAGACTCCTTAATAAAATGAACCGCAATATTCACGAACATTGACATTTTGATAAAAAATTTGGACATTTCAATAACGTATAGCTTCAATATGGATATCATTATATTCGATTTTTAACATAAATATTAAATAACGAGAGTTTGATTTGGAATAAAGTGTTGTATCACATTAAATGATGGCACATTTGCTGGTACATTCACTTGAAGTATGATGTCGAAACGCCTTTCGAAACTGATACTATCGTATGATTAACGATGATATGCGCGATCGTCCATAATCGTGGGAAAGACGTTCCGTGTTTATCGCATAATTCAACAGATATTAGGTAATAGCCATGCGACCCATGTTTGTCCAACACATGTCGACTAATGCAGCGAGAACAGATTTCTTTATTAGATACATTCTCGTCGCAGACAGGAAGTTCAAAATCCCACGAGATCGTTTCATCTCCCCGTTAGCCCCTGACGCTTATTTTCTTATGAGAATTTAATAGGGGAATTTTTTTAACGATATATGTCTTATAGGAAAGCTCTCTCGAACTTTAAATTAATCCAAACATCTTTTAATTGTTATTAATGATTATTGTTAATTAAGTTTGTTGCTTGTATTATATTATACATATATCTGTGTAAGATCGCAAAAGATAAATGCAAAGAGTTTAGAGTTAAAGAATAATTTCATCGTCGATAAGATGATTATGAGATGTAGAGAATATCACAAATAATTACCTGAAGTTTCTTAAAGGAAAACACGATGTTATCTGATGATCGAGTTAGCGATATCCAATTTATAGAATGCTTTCTTTTCTTGAGATGTAAAGCAGCGAGATATTGCTTCTCAGAAGTGGCTTTTGTTATACATTTCCTTGCGTCTCAAACGAGAAGCGTAAGGGAAGAATATTGTAACTGTTTGCTGAAAAACTTAATAATGAAATACGCGGCAAAAATAGCCACGATAGAAAGCAGCGAGGTGATAATGTATTCAATAGATTGCGACATAAAATTTATGTTATAGTAAAAAACGCGAGAAGTCGATGAAGCTCAGACGCGTTGAATTTTCTTGTATATAACGAGTTATGAATTTTTTCAGATGAAACGTCCAAATGGATTTCTATAGATATTCGGGCCATCCAAACATCCGCATTAAATTGCTTTACGTCATTTTAATCGCCACTCATAACGCCGACAACGATGGCGGGTTGTAAAGCAGACGAGACGTTTTATGAGGCGGGATTCGCGAAGTGAGAAAATTCTTCGTGGTCGGTTGAATGGTTTGCCGGTGGTTTGGAGAGTTCAGAGACCGAGTTTTGCCACCAAAGCACGTAGATAGAAGCGAATTATTTTGCTTCGACCTCGACTCCTTCCTCCCTCTCACGTATAAAGCACGTCTTCATAATGATTCCTCTCAGGTGCACTGTATAATTTGGAATAATGTAATTCGTCGGAATTCTATTTTATCAGTGATATGATTCACAGTACTCGTTAATTATCATTGCTCGCTCTTATTTCTCGGAGCATTGATATCTCCAATCGTCCTGCTCGCATTTTTATTTGGCTCGAAAATCGAATCGGACATGAGCACCTAAAATCATTTTTTTTTTCTCGCATACAAGGAGTTTAAATTATTTTATCGCATTAAAATTTTAAAAAAGACATTTACAGTACTTATTGCGATAATATTATATAAAGAAACTGCAAGAAAAGAACGATTTTGTTGAAGTATTTAAAAATTAAGCTAAATATAAATAACTTAATTAAATTATTAAAATAATTATGTAGGACGTTCAAATTAATTGCTTTAAATAATAATTAAAATGTTAAAACTTTTTACAGTATTGCTTATTATGCTTGAGATTCTTACGTAATTATTTTGATGGTGCAAAAAGTTATTTTCTGATCTACATTTAGATTGTTAGATTATTAAATAAAGCTTCAGCAAAATCATTCTTTCCGTACATATTCTTGGATTATAAAAATATATTCTTAGTGGTTATTCCTATTGAAATAAAAATAAATATGTAACAAACTCAAACATGAACAATATTGCAAAAAATTTTCTACAACTAACTTGAGCGTTTACATAATTAATTTGATAGTCCAATAAAATTATTTTCAGATGTATTTAACTTTAGATACTAAAAACAAAACTGTGTTTTTGTATAGTTGCACAAAAAGTTACTCCACAATAAAGACACAGCATTGCTCGTTACCGCACAATTCGTTTCTCTTATCGTTAATTTACATTGTAATCTTTGCACGCTATTACACCGTCGCAATGCCAATTGTAATCCTCAAGGAGGATTTGTGCGTTTTTTGCAGACGGCGCTCAGCAATCTGGAGGAGATGCAGCATAACGCCATGTACCGTAGCGACAACAGAAGCCGAAGCATGGGGGTGGGACCTATGCGATCTCGTCCGATGGAAAAAAGGCACGACACGTCACCGTACAGCGGCGTGCCTTACCTGTCGCCACCGCCACCGGATACTTGGCGAAGAACAAACTCGGACTCCGCTTTGCATCAGAGCGCCAACGAGGCTTGCCAATCAACCTCCGCCATACCTCATCGACGAGGTAGCGATGCGTGTCGGTTTTATTCCTTTCTTTTCTTTTCTTTTTATTTATCATAGGTTTCAAACCTGTTTCGACCAGTATATCCTGGATGACCCATGACGCGAGCTTTCTCTCAACGACGGATGCTGAGTGAAAGATTACGAGTTATAGAACCTTACGTAATACAAGATTTCGTCAAAACGCTTACTACGTGCTGTTATCCACGCAGCTGAGAAAAGTTTCTGGTTTCTTGAAATGGAACTAAAAAAATTCTGATCACATTAATCAGAATTTTGGTCATCATAATTGGACATCTGGTTATTTCAACTAAAACTTTGGTTGATATGATCGGAAACTTCTGATTTGTTTTCATTTCTGATTTTTCATTTTCAGAAATTTTTCTGAGTGCGGGAATTAATGTCTATAATTGTGTTTTTTTAAGTATCTTTATTATAAATAAAAACAGAACTATTTACTCCAATTTATATCGAGTATAACATTGAGATATGTGTCTAATCTATTTAAACTTTGTCATAAGTATTTTTTAAAAGCGTATTTCTGCAGATCTACTGCAGTTAATTAAAATCCGTCGTAATGAGAAGGATGATTAATCAAACATCTTGCATAAAATTCGTAAACATTATTTCGTCAACCGTTAATAATTTAAACGAGGCTAAAATGATACGTCGTGCAGTTTGCGTAATTTATTTTGCGTGAAAATGAAATCATGTTTTTACTCCCTCGACATTTAACAATTCGAGCGTGATCGAGTATTCGCATGGGTGAATGACACAGTTTTTCAGCGTCGTTTGGACGCTATATTAATGAGTTCATTCTATATAAAATGCTCTTCGCGAAGTTGCTTCTTTGACTTTTGACGCTGTTTTGCGAATCAGCCCAGCTCGGAAATTCCGTCATTACCATATTGCCTCGTTACCTCGTTATATCGCGACACCGCTTTGTTCCTTTATAAGTGGTTACCTAGAGAATTTTACAAAGAGATTGATCTCTCAGACCTTACACGCTCGCCTCTGAAATGCATGCGGTTTATAATCTACCCGTTAAAGACTTTCACAATTCCAAACTGTGAACCTAGAATTCTCGTGGTTTTACATCTTACAGTATTCGCAAAACTAATTAGATACTTTTACTATTACGCCGATTATAAAGTTCATATAATTTAAACAAGGAATCGATCCTCTCCCAAGACAAAGTTCGCAAAGTTCTTCGTGCAGATGTGACATGCAAAGTCTTCGGAGCAATAACACGGTTACAGTTTTGATATAAATTTTCCTTAGATCGCGTCAAATCACGAAACTTTCCAGAACGATCTTGTGCTAGAGAACAGTGTAACAACGAAACATATGAAATGTTATACGATAGTAACGTTAGTAAGCGGTATTATGTTGCTCCGGAGAAATCGGATAACTAGTTTGAGAAACTTCATGCATTCTGTACAACCGTAACGGAAGATGCTGTATTAAAATGATCGTTTTATATTCAGCATCATGTAAAGTATTATCTGGAATAAGAGAAATCACGTTAACATATATCGGCTTTATGACGTTATGTATAATTTCGAAACTTGATAAATTGCGTATTCTGAAATTAACAGATCAACACGCTATGACTGGAAGTGGAAATGACAACAGAGATTCTCATCATAGTTTCATCGAACGACCAAGATCCTCGTGCGAAATGCCTAGAGTGCCTGGGATTAAGTACGTATTGTTAAATGATAAGAAATCAATAGCACGTTTTAAAAAATTAGCATTTTCATGCGTGAACAGAGAAAATGTCTCTTCCAGTTTGTTTCACGATTCAGTTTTATAACTTTTGCTGACTGAGCGGTGGAATTACATCCAATAAAAACTTTCATTTGATTGCGTTGCGAGTTAATTGAGTTAGTTACAATTTTCGTGAACTTTTTTGTTCAGTATATACCCGAGCTCGCAACCACCGGGACAGCAAATACCTATAGGCAACAACACAGGGTCGTTGCCCGACTTGAGCAACGTACACTTTCCGTCGCCACTCCACACTCCTCTGGACCAAGAGGATCATTCGAGTAGTACGCCGTTCAGCAATGTAAGTTGTTCAACTAATTATCGTACATCAATTATGATAATATTTTCTCTTTTCTTTTCTCTTGATATTATACGCACTTTTCGCGAGGCTGCACGTTTCTGAACGAGTCTTAATCGTTTTACAGCGATGTTTAATTTTTTTTTAATATTTTTTATTCTCTCACCTGTCTTTGATCCTCGGAAAAAATGTCTGTAAAAAAATGTCTGTATTCAAAATTATAAAACTTTAAATGATAATTTGAATGTCATGTTGCGATAAATTTATTATTGTCTTGTACTATCAAGTATGTTTCTCTGAGTGATTTTTGTATTAAGTGAAAAACGAAAGACAATTATGTTTATTGCTACAATCGCCAATAGGTTCGCCTATAAATAAGTGACGTTACTCATTGTTATTCAACGGATAATTTAATCCAGCCGGTCTACGATAAAATCTCGATATTTTATCAGTTGAACTTTAGATGTACTAATATCAATTAGAATTGATTCTCTTTCAATTTAAATTACTGCGACGAATAAAAGATTGATATTTAAAACATTTTAAATTTATTTAGTTACTAATTTTTTAATGAGTCAAGCTTTTATCTCAACAAAAATTTATTGTTTTTAGATTATATCTCTATTTAAATATAATAATTATCTAGTATCTGTGGCTGAAAGACGACCTGATAAGTTTGCATAAAAATTGTGATAATGTAAATGTTATTTATGGAGGAAATGCATTTATTTTTTAAAAGAGCGGCTTTCGTCGATATCGATGTGAAGTAATTTATTTCTACTTTTGAGCGGATTGAAATTGGTTAACTAACTTAATGTTTTACAATTGATGCGGCCGACGAAAGAATATTCAATTAAAGAAGGTAAAAGGCAGATGTCGATATCGAAATTGTTCATTCGCGTTTTTCTTATCGGTTTCTTATTTTTTCAACAATTACCGTTCATCTCATATATTTTTTATCGCTCGTACGAGCGAAGTCGTTGAGCCACGTACAGACAAGCTATAGACAAATAGGATTTATCACTGAAAGCGGGAAATCTTTTTAAAATGGTCGAACCGCTGATATATTCCAGAGTCCTCAAACGAGCAGTCCCACAAACCTGTCCAGTCCAACCAGCTTGGCACAAGCTGGTAGGCTCTCCTTTTCACAGGATCCGTCAAGCGTCCAAGTAAATATCCTCGCGGCCCCATATTACTTGTAGATTGTGCCTATTGTTATAGCGCAGCGGATTTTTAATTACGAGTGACACGAATCTAATAATTTTTTTCTGAAATGTACTTATTTATCTAAAGAGCTCGATGCACGAGCTTCTATTGTAAAGATTTCCAATCATAATACGTACATCTCGGTTAAGAGCCGCTGTCGTAGAATGTTGTAAAACGTGCGAAATATCTGAAAAAGATTTGAACCGATCTGAAAAGGTTATTTTGAGATTTTTTTTAAAAATCAGTTTATGAAAATTTTTTGGGGTCACGTCCCAAAAAATTTAAGTTTACATCGCGATACAATATCGAATGCTCAGATATTTCGCATTTTCACTGGCAGATTACGGAATCGAGGGAAGCACATTTTCAGTCTAAATCCACAATAGACAAAAAATTTGTGTGATATATATATACATGTATAGTATATACGCTTGAAATCTAAATTAACGAAACGTATGTGAATAAATTTGAAAGTCAAATGTATAGTTTAAAGAAACAATCGCTAAAAATGTTACCTCGATTCCGTAAAACGATTTTGTTTATTGGAGAATGTAAATTAGGATGCGATGGTTGCATGCAAAGAATACTCTTTGTGCTTTTCTGTGCTTTCTTAAATGTTAGATCGTTTCAATTAGAGTAGCGCTAGAATCTTGAGGTATTGCAGCTGCTTTCAGGAAAAAGATATAAGTAGTTCGTTTATTTGATGCAGAGCTAACGACACACAGATTGCGCAGTGAAAAAAGAAAATTTAAGAAATATTATTTATCACGAGAGAATCGGTACATTCCAGATGTTACGTAAACGTGAAGAATTTCTAGCAACAATTTTCGCATGTAATTGGATTGCTTTCATGCTAATTCAGTAATGTTTGAAAACGCCATTGCTTTAATTAGAAAAAGATTTAAGCATCTTTCACGAAAAGCAATTTTTCTCGGCATGCTCTCTCGATGTTCGAGTATACAAATTCTATCGTAGTTGAATTATCAACTTTTCTTTTTTCTTTAGCGTAATTTTCTATGGTTAACGTAACAAGGATATAATGTTGCGCGCAATTATGCAGCGTTAAGTTCGAAATGAAACTTTTACAGCACGCTATGGAAAGCACTTGTGACCTAAATGCGTCCTGACATTATTAATATAAAATTTAATAACATTTATCGAGCCCGCTCGATAATTCTGATCGTTAAACCGTACTGTAAACGCGAAATGAATTACTCGAGGAAACTGCGTCTCGTTGGCGCGACATATTTTTAATGAAAAAGAAAAATCCGGGCTTTTTAATACGGTTTTCATTTGTTAATATCAGGACGTATATTTTAGTGACAGCCAGAAAAATTCGGACGATATTACGCGCGTTTATACCGACGTCTGTCTCTCTCTTAATTTTCTATTTATTTTTTATTTTGCCTTTGTTGTAGTGGTTGTTTGTGTTTGTTATTTTGCAGACCCATTTATCAGTGCCTGTTAACTCTAGGTTTCTTCACACGTGTAAGGTTAGTAGACACACCAGTTTCTCGCTCTCACAAAGTATTTAATAAAACGGTATATGCTTATGTTGCTGCCTCTTAGTCGCGCGATGGCCGTTAACACCGTGGCATTTTTATTGTTTTGCTTGTTATATAGCACCGAGCTTGCAGACAGACTCGAAATACAATCAATAACGAAACGTGTGTATGCTAACGCGTAGTGTGTACATATCGGCTCGTCGCAACATACATCGGGCTTGAAAACGAAAAGTAATAACGCTATAATTGCGTTTGGCAGAAGGAACGAAATAATAGTTTTACAATAATAATTCTAAAATGATTTCAGCTTATGCGAATCATTTATTTTTATGTAGTAACGTAATGAACGTGCTGCACGATCTAAATAAAAATTGACGATCTAAAAATCTTAAAAAGAAGATTAAGATTTGAAAGAGACTTGAGAGATAACTTCTTCTATCGGCGAACATTTTTCTTTCGGAATTTTACCACGGACGAAGTCTCTGAACGTTGTATGAAAACAGCCTATGTGCCAAGATATTACCTCTCGACTGCCAAAACCGTAAATATCTAGTACATGGCACACCTTCGAAGTCAATTTCAAATGTTTACTACAAATTCAGTGGAGCAACTCGGTTGTTGCGGCGAACCGCTTCCGCAAGTCCGATGCTGTAATCAATGATGTAGAGATCGATTACGCGAGCCTGCTGCGACTATGTAGTGTCTATTCAGCTGAGTTTAGTTACACGAAAGCGCGAAAAAGAAGAGAGAGAGAGAGAGAGAGAGAGAGAGAGAGAGAGAGAGAGAATATTGCGTGTATGAGAGAGAGAAGAGAGAGAGAGAGAGAG
>Ga0157364_1004628_pt1 | contig 13785 bp, 8 predicted proteins | sample AttsexASBM2_FD_111476 | JGI IMG/M metagenome (GOLD analysis project Ga0157364, IMG submission 111476) | Fungus gardens microbial communities from leaf cutter ant in Ribeirão Preto, State of São Paulo, Brazil - Atta sexdens ASBM2 | ecosystem: Host-associated > Fungi > Mycelium > Unclassified ... | reverse complement strand
TGAATTTTTTTTAGATTTCTAGTAGCAATTTACTACTACCGTCAGGTATTGTAGATTTCATGTTAAATTTATTGCCTCTCTGGCAAAAAATCAAAGATGAAAACTCATAGTAGAGAAAATTATACAATAGAGAAAGAGAAAATTTCTAGATCTAAACCTGAAAAAGAAAATTTTAAGCAGACTCTGTTCAAAATTTTTTTCAGGTTTAGATCTGGAAATTTTCTCTTTTGTATAAAAAAAATACTTGCCTTCACCAATAATTGTCATACCGTAGATAGTGTCTCTATTAGGATATCGGTGATTTGCTATCACGATATCTTCATTAGTTGATTTCATGAAATCAGAATCGATTCTGCATAATTTTGAAGTATATCCGTTATATACTACTATACCACCACCTTCCACATCTCCTATGAATACCTAAGTAACGCGATTTTATTAATACAATATTATAGGTGCATATATTTATTTAAATTCAATATATTTATTTAAATATATTTATTTAATTCTCTCTCTCTCTCTCTCTCTCTCTCTCTCTCTCTCTCTCTTCCTCTTGATTTTTTGATCTCTTGATCTCTTGTATTAAATAATTTTTTTTTAATTAAAAAGAAGACTACTAACATTTGCATTATTTTTCACATTTTGACAAATCGGGGCAAAAACAGCAATTGAAGCTATCAATCCAATGCCAGTTTTATTATGAGCAATGTCAAACGGAATTGTAACACGTTTAACCAATTTATCAGTTGATAAATCGAAGATCAGTAGCTGTGGTAAGCATAATTGATCGTCTCCAATTCTGCCTCCATCCACAATGAATAGATGATTGCATTTAATCTGAGATAATAAAAAAAATGCAAATGATTTAGGATAAGGCTACTAGTGGATCACTCTTAAAAGAAAAATTTATATTTTTGTTCAGAACGATATCGAACAATTAATAAAATATTTAATAGTTATAATTGATCATAAAGATTATCATCATAAATGATTTTATTTCATTTTGGTACATTTATAATTTTTAATTTTAATTATAATAAATGAAATAATGACAATTATTCACATTTAGACCCCACGTATTAATTGCGGATCAATTCATCAAATGCTTCATCTTTTTTAGATTTAATTTCAACTGAGCATGATATTGACTTTTTTATGAATTCTAATGTTATTTACTACCTACTGTAAGAGCTATAAAGCAATCCTTATGATATTACATTTTGAATGAATTTTTGACATACCTTACACGGAGAGAATTTTTCTTTAAAATTTATCCTGAAAATATGGTATAATTGTAGTACAATATAATATTTTAAAGATTTTTACACTTCAGTAAAATTAATCAAACATATTTTATACTTTATTGTAGTTTTATTAATGAATGAGAGAGATTTATATTAAAATTCTTTGAAATATAATGTTGTCCTACAACTATCATACTTTCAGAGTAAATTCTAAGAAAAAATTCTCTCCGTGTAGTAACCTTAGTTTATTTAGCACCGACATCAATATAATGTGCAGCGCTAAATAATAATAATGATAAATAAAAAACAATTGACACTTAAAAAAGATAAAACAAATGCTAAAGAATCTTGTGATATGTATTATTTGATGGGAAATATTATAATTATTTAAATATAATATGTGATCCGTAATTAGTACCTGATCTGCATTTAGTATTTATCCTACATTTTATTGTTTTTATACATAAATAAATTATTGGCAATATGTTAGTATTCCAATATTAAACATATTTTTGGTTGTTTAAACGTTACAGTTGAATATATAATTTGTTACTTAGATGGAAGATATTAATACTAACTTGTATTTGATAAACACCGCCTGTAATACCTTTACAATCATCTTTATACCAAGACCAATCTGGATATGGACGTAGAAGTGGCCCACCCTCTCCTTGTTTTTCAGTTACGGTCAGCACACCAACTGGTATGCCTTTGTCTCTCATCGCAGTAATAAATACTCTACCATCTATAAAAAGTTTGTTTGAAAACGCAATTTGTGCTACGTGTATTAGATATATTTATCATATGAATATATTTATTACAATAACAGTTATTTATTGCATTAACAATATTAAAATCATATCAAACTAGAGCGTGATGACGTTTAAGTAATAAAGAAATCCATAAAGAATCTCCATATAAAGAATTATTACAAAATTTATTAATAATATCAACTTACCATTCGCCCTATCTATGTCGTATAAATAAGCTAAATTAGGATCGTATTTGCCGAAGTACATCGCTTCTTCTTTTTGTCGCAGATTGTCCCAGAGAATATCTAGATATTTCCATTCGTATTTGGGAAGCAATTTGCCGAAACTCATAATTGTCATCGACAGAAGTAATATAGCAAGAAAAAAACGTTTCATTTTTTCGTACTAATAGTCAAGTATATGCACAATAATATATATAGCTAAACTGATCTATATGAAATACATATTTCATGGAAGCGGATACATGAATATTCTCATTAGCTTGTCACTGATAAACAATTGTATCCTAATTAGAAGTTGAACTTAGAATTGTTGATACTTGCATTTATTTTATAAGATCTACATACATTTCATTTAACGCATTTATATACGTATTGCGTCACATATTATAGTCATTGATAATATATCTAGAATATTTAGTGAATACATATATAATATATATCAATTATATTGACATATATAATTATTACAAACAGTACAGTATGTATAGGATTATATGTATACAATGTATATAGAATTTGCATGTATATAAAATAATGTTATTTTATCAGCAATATGGAATCATTATATATAAATTATCCTTATTACTATTAAATAATCTATTAAATATCCTTAAATAATTTATCCATTTTATCTTATAGCTTGAAAAAAAAGGTGATTTTTTAGCAATTTTTATCGGAAAAAGATAAAGATAATGTAAAAGATGAAGATACGTATTTTATTGTTTTCACATGTTATATGTATAATTTTCTCTTTAATTTTAAATTGTATGAAGTCAATATGTTGACTCTTAGTTTACATAAAGTTTAGACGAGAAAGAAGCCTCTCCGAACATGGCGCTAGAACGGAAATACTGCAGGTCGCATCAATCATCTAAAAGAGTTCAAAAAACAATTTTCCTATTTAGAAAGAATATCTCTACTGAATAGACTATGATAATTGACTTTAGATAAAAATTAACAAAATGGCGGTTATTTGAAAAAAAAGTTCTATTTTTTGCCTTAAATTGTGTTCTTTTTTTTAAGAAAAAAAAAAGGAATCGATATTGATAAAATTAGTCTACTATTCAGAAAAAAAAAAAAAAAAAAAAACATTGCTCTACAATCGTGCAAAATTTGAAAGCGATACGTTCAATAGTTTTGGCTCTATCATTTCCGTTAGATTGAAAAATATTTCGAGGAAAACGTTTTTAAAGTTTCAATTTTACTTTTTTTTATTATTCATATGTTTATATTTAAGGCTACGTTAAGGCTTCCACACAATATTCTATATACTTGACACTGTCAAATTAGCAAAAAAATTTTTTTTCAATTTTTTGGCCCCAGCAAGGTAGAATAGATTCTTAAATTAAAATTTAAAATATTTAAAATATATATTTATAATTTATACTTATATAATTAAAAATGTCCATAAAGCCACAGGTTTATTTTCTGTAATATACATCTTAAAATTGTTCTTTTATTATGAAAGTTTGTTTAGTATGTTCTCATTTGTTAAAATATGCAATAGATAATAAAAATTTAAAAACACAACTGTCTAGATGTGTTAGATATATTTATTATTATGAATATATTTGATCATGATTTTGGTATTGCAAATGCAACAAATAATTGCTATTGAAATAAAACAGTAATATATACATATATAAATATTATATATATATATATATTTTTTTTTTATTAATTACGTATTTATTATATATATTATATATTATATTTTATATTAATTAGGTATTTATTTTCTCGTAACATTCATTGAACTTCATTGCAGCATCATGTATAATGATGTACTTTTCGAAGTGACTTTTGTTCCCGATTACTGTAGCATATTTATTATGTACGTAAATATTTACGTGTCATATAATAAAATGGAATGAGATCATAAGTGACAGGACCGGTGAATGATATAAGTACGATAATTCGAGCTTTTTTTATAATTCATATATGTACAAGCATTTAAATGCTACATATATGAAGACAAATATCTTTAAAAATAGATATGTAATGAAAAATACGTAGTAGTTACGCTATTATCATACATTATTGCAATATATGTATATCTCTCTTCATAATGTGGTCATTGTATTATGTATATTCATTCTAATTAGCCATTACTAATGACTTTGCGGAAAGCGAGATTAATTTGGTGTATTATATTACATTATTATTAATCTTATTATTAATCTTATTATAATAATTTTAATTTCTCTCAAAGGAATGATTAGAATGATCGTCTTATTATATAAAATTAACATATAAAGTTTAAAATTAAATTATAATTTTTATTAATTTTAATTAATTATATAAAATATATAATTAAAATATTATAGCGTGACAAGAAGTTTGGCCACAAAGTTTTGTGTCAAATCATTAATAAAAATTATATTTACAAAAAACAAATTTTAGATTTTTTTATGTCTTGGATTTTATATTTTATTAAATATTAAAAATAATTATTAATATTTAAAATAGCCATCTTTGATATACAATATCTTAAATAAACTTTAAGATATAACTTTAAAATATTTCAGAAATGCATCGTCAATAGCCGCTCATCTTTTCAAGGATCTATTTTCCTAGGCAGTTAATAGAGCGGTCTTTATCAACTAATGAAAATTTTTTGGTACATAATCTTTGATATTTAATAAGATGTAACTAACATAATTTGTTTTATTTTATACGATTCTATCCAGATAGCAAGGTAACGTTATTTATGTTCATTTTGATGTCAAAATTGCAACTGTAATATTATTTTGGCGTCAAAATGACGATAAATAACGTCAGCTTTCTATCTATGTAATGACTTAATGAACACATAAAATTTTGTCCTAGAAACTTTTTTGTCACCTGATATTCTTGGCACTTTTATTCTTTAAATCACGGACATAAAGAATTAGCGTAAATTGACTTCAGTGTTTCTTCGTTACGAATATAGCAAAAATACACAGAGAGAATGAGACGTGCTACAAGTGAGAGGTGCATACGTGATCCATCAACGTGTCGTTAATGATCTGATTCGGAGCAATTGATATTTTGTGATTAAGACTGCGATACCTGGTACAGCTTTCCCAACTACGACAAGCAGTTTCGTGCAAAGTACGTTCAATCTATTATTGATCAAGTAGTGGAATGTTTCCGTTTGTATTCACTTGTATCTGATTGTAATCCCGCGACAAATTACTTTGATATTCCTTTAATCAAATTTTCATTTTGCGACTAATTTTCTATATTTATTGACAACACTTGAAATATTGTTTTTGTTAATGTTTATAAGTTAATATTAGTTTCAATAAAACTTCTATCTTTTCGAGAAATTTTTATGTTCCTTAGATATTTATAAGAATAATTTTATAAAGAAAATAATATTATTTATCATCAAACATGTATATCAATCAAGAAACTTTCTTCGTGTCACATGTGCATTGAAAAAAAAATTAAATTTTAATAAATCATTTGTTTGAATAGTGCCAATTAAATATTTACCAAATGCAAGTATATATTTATTTGGAACAAACATTAATTTGATTTAATCATTATTTCTTTTTATTGAGTAAACATTTATTTTCTATAATTTTCTAAGTAAATGTTTAGTTGATACTGTGTTCAAATAAATATTTAGTATATATATTTTTTCTCATTGCTATTTATTATATATGTTTAGTTCCTTTACATACATGTTGTTCAAGAATGCTTTATATCTCATAAGGATGATAAGGAAAATAACAATTTTTCCCTGTTATTCTCTATAGTGTTTGATGAAGTATCTCGATACTTCATGGAATACGGTTCCCGTGTTCTCTTTTTCTAAATGAGTTATTCTGTTAAAATGTCTTTTTATTTCGCGCGTCCCACGCTATTCTGACTTACGTCACCCCACATGATGAGACGCATTCGTTGCCAATCGCGAGTACCAATAAATGCGCATCGCGCGTCCGCAAAGTTTCAGCCCTCCATCCCTCCGCAAGCGTCGCGCACAACAATCGTTTCCGTTTATTCGCCGACAATGCGCCAAACTTTCCAGTTGGACCGTGCGCTGGCTGGCTGCACGACGCTGGGTAAGCTTGGTATGATGTATTTGCTCGACTGTTCTCGGCCGGGAAACTTGGAAATTTATTCCTGGGGAAATTCGCGCGTTTGAATTTTTAGCAGGCTGACGCGCAGAAGTTTCTTTCTTACGGTGGCAGCGAAACGCCGCCCACCCTCTCGCTTAATCGTCTATAAGAAAGCGATTCTGCTGGAGTCAATCTCTCTGCCTTCTCTTCGCGTGAAACGAGGGCAAAAAGGTCGCTAGAGATCCGAGAATTCATTCGTACCGTTGTGCTCTTTACCCTCTTCTCCACGCGAGAAGTGATTGATCGATCTCTCTCTTTCTCTTTCTCCCTTCACGTTTGTTTCGCGCTGAACATGTTCAAATGGATCGAGAACAGTTTGTTACAGACTTAACGTGCGGTTAGAAAAGGAAATTAAATTCTTGATCTATAGAACAAGAACGTACACTCCAATATTGACAGATGTATCGATTATAACTGATTTTTATCAACATGAGATAGTAAAGGTGAATAATTTTTCTTTTACAATAGCAATATGACAACAACAATAATAAGTTCTGAAAATAATTTAATATATATTGCGCAATTTTATAGATATATTTTCGTACGTAACAATGTATTGTACTGGAATAAAAGTTCATAGCGCTACTTCATTTGTACTTCATGTTTACATGTTTAAAAAAAAATTGCTTGTTATACCTTTCGATAGAGCAAAGTTTTAGTTTTTTTTTTAATTGTTCATGGTACGGTGATTTTTAATGGAGTTATAAGCAATCAAAGTCAAAATGCTAATTTTATTTAATTCAGATAAGAATTAATAATAAAAAAATTTTAGGAACATTTTTAAAGTGATTTTGTAGAAAACTTTAAGCTTTTACGTTAGAAAGTCGAAAGTGATTGCAAATCTTTCTTGGACGTGACAGATCCACAAAGTGAGAATATCTATTTTGTCAGCTCGTAGTTTTTTATATGTAAAAATTAAACAAATTCACAGAAAAATTCAAGAAACATTTCGAAAGTAGAAATATCTATGCTTTAAAATCCTTTTATTAAATTTGAATTTCGTTTATTTTTAATGAAGTTATAGCTACTTGAATTTGAAGTTTGTAGTGTTACTTTTGTACCTAATATTTCTCCTCCCTGAAGATCGGAATGATCGATAAGCGTAACATCTCACAAATTTTTATGTATAAAGTAATTAAAGTAATTAAAGAGATAGATAAAGCTTATATAACTTTGATGACGTTAAAGCACTTTGAAGCAACATCTTTGTCGTCCGCGTCTCTTCCTTTTACCTTCACCTCGTTGGATTGTAATTCCCAGCGCATTGATTCAACGTAGGTACATATGACGCCGACTACAGTACACAACGGCCGTAACTTCGAGAACTTTTGTTTGAATTATGTTGAACGAATCGTGGAAACTGGTGACGCTATCGGTGCGTCAGTCGACAGAAACAGTCGTAATGTGCCACTCGAGTTCAGTTCTGTCGCCATCAAGGCAAGGCAGTAATGGCGTTGCAAGCTGCAGGCAGCTACCAACTACCACTGATGATACGAATCGCACAAAAGCCCACTGCGAGAATGTCCCTTTGTGAAAGAGAGAGACAGAAAGATACACAGATAAGGTTTCTTTTATCCATTTGCTTGCTTTCCAGAAACATTGTTGCTCGATGCAACACTGAAAAATTCGGCTACCGGGAAATCAAGTACGGTTTTCACAACAATTACAACAATTGTTAGGAATAAATAAAATAATGATTGCGGTAATTATTAATGAAGTTTTAGTTTACAAAAGATTCATAGGAGCGAGAAATATTATTGAGAAAAATGTTTTAATTTTGAGTAGAATCTCTCTAATTTTTTAACTAGTTTATACAAAATTTTTTTGAATGTAAATCGCAGTCACTTTAATCACACGGAAATTGTGAGCGCTTTACATTAAAAAGTGTTACGCAGTATATACATATATCGAAGTAAGCTATTACCGTCTGCGTTGACATTTCGTTTCATCCTGGCCTCCCTCGAGCTGAAATATTACAAAACGATGCAATTGTTGAATATATAGAGACATCTCGGTCAAAATGCGGTTTCGCGCAGCGCGTTTAATTGCGACGAAATTTACGTCGATCAAATCGTTGACGCGGATAACGACGAAAATTTATTGTCGCGCTAAACGACAAGTCCCCTCCCATCTCACCACGCGTATGATTCTGCTAATTATAATCACGATATCCGTATTATTAATCGTCATTATCGATTGTATCATATTGAACGCGCCGCCGATGACACGCAGGTTGACTTTGCCTGAAGCGTGACCGGTTTGCGAGGCGTAACGTAGTTAATCGTTATTGCTGCAGTCGTGCTTGCTGTTAAACGTAGCTAACAACAATATTAATAATCACATTGATTTGATGACGAATACAAATATCAAGGAGCAAGATTAACTGGTTCGATGAGTTAAAATCGAATGTAGATCTAAGTTTATTTTTTGAATTATTTTTAGCTACACAGAAAGGATAGTTTGCTGAAATATCTAAAAATTTAGCTAGATACAGATTTTAAAATAATTTTGTTAGATCGTTAAAATAATTAGATAATTGAACTAATTGCTAGAATGTCAATATTTTTTACAAAAAAATTATTTTCAAATCTGTAGCTAAATTTTTCAGCAAAATTGTTCCTTCCGTAAATGTTTTTTAATTATTATTATTGCTTAAACCAGTCCAAGTAATTGTAATGTAACTGATGACAAGATGATCTCTATGTCTGCTTTCGCAGACCGCGACTACAACAATCATCGTCGGCCATATGCTCTCTTTCGTCCTTTCCCGGAACGATTCGGCGCGCAACGTCGATGCCGGTAATGACGATAACGAATCGTACTAATGGCGAAGTGGCCCGGCGATTCGTTTTCGATATAACGGTGACGACGCCGTCCTCGAATACGCGTAGTCGACTGCTGGATAGGAACAGCTCCGGGACGGTTATCGGAGTCGATCATTCAATTTCGCGTTGCAAATTGTCCTCGCCGGAAACTCATATCCGGGCACTTCCGGTTCTGCCTGGTCCCGCCCCCGGGAAGAAGAAACCTTCGGCGGCGATGGGCCCCAGGCATCCAACGAGGCTGGTTTATGATGGGGGCACGCAACAGAAATGAGGGCTCGGAAGGGAAGAAGAGACAGACGGGAGAAAATCGGGGAGGCGCAGAAGTCAGAGCTGAGGGTATGGCTTCATCCTGACGCAAATGAGCGGTGAACTCGCTTCCGGTCTGCTCTCTAGTCTGTCATTTTGCCTGCTGCAATCCGCTGCTAAATCTCTCTCACCTGTATCGAATAATTGATGACTGGTGATTGATTTTATTTCTTCAGCATATTGATTTTATAATTAGATAGAAAATGCTCTTATAATTTTTTATTAAGCAATTTTCTTTAATATTTTTATCCTTTGATAAAACAACTTGATAATTGATTATTATCTTTAACTTCTTATTGATCATTTTTTTAGTCTTTGATCAGAGAAGAATTTTTTCATCGATCTTTAATTAAAGAATTTTACTTTTGTTGTTAAATTTCATTTATCATCGTTTAATAAAAATAACAATTATTAAAGATATTATAATATTTATAAAATATTACAGTTATAATTATTAAATATAACATACTAATATTACAATTAATTTAAAATTTCACAAATTTCATGCGCTATTTTGTGATATAAATTATATTCCTCACCATACAGATTGACATATTTTGCACAACAGACGCTTATCATCAGTTAGATTAAATCGCCAACAGACGCGGCTGCCTGTCCAGCTGAGAGTCCATGAAAAATAGCTGCAACCTTTCCTGGATAATGACTAGATCTTGACGACATACGCGGGGACGTGTATTAATCGTTAACAGGCGTCAACGTCGCTCGCTCGCGGTCTGACCGATTTCGTTTATCCCGACACGCACACATTAGCACGCGACAGTGATCACCGCGATCGAAGCTCATGTATGCTCACATACGCACATACGTGTGTATTTCATTTATGGCATCGGTGATTCCGTTATGATCTACTTGCTGTATTCAAACGAAGGTACGGGCAGCATGACATCAATCGAGCCGAAAATGGTTGACTGGCTACTGGTCCCGTTTTTGAACAACAATCCCGCGTCATATATAAACTTGTCTCGCAAAACGGCTATTTACCTAACCATCTCTCAATGTGCGGTACCAATGGAACCCCCGTTCTCTCCCTTGGTATATCCCTTCGCGCGATTCAGTCATCCATTCACCCTGTGTCGGGTGGGTGGCTATGCGCTTGGTGGCAGCGGTAGCGACGGTGGCGGTAGTTTCATCGGCAACGTCTATTGGAAAATTTATTCCAATATTTTCAATTAAAGTTAGACAAAGCCGTTGTTTGATAACGCTACGTGTTTCGCCGCTCTAGTTGCCGAGGTAAAAATAATATAGCACGCGCGAATGATCAGGAGCGGCTTTCACACAACGACGTTACTGTCGCGCGCGTGAGAGGTAAAGCCGGTCATTGCTGGTGCTAGTACTAGTGCTAGTCGGTGATGGTGATGGCGAGATGGTTCGTTACCGTGGATGGCGCACACGTGGAGCGGGTGGTACGGGGTGCCGCACTGACGAGGCGTGTGGGCGACGAAGCGAGCTTGAAGGGTTGGTCGGGAGACAATACGCGATTCCGCACGAGTACCATAGAACGAGTTCACGTCCAGCATTTCTCTCGATCTGCTTGTGGCGCAATTAAGTTCTCTAATGCGGAAAGAGGCCGAATGTGAGATCGTCTGTGAGTGCTATCGCGTCGTTATTGCTGGATTAGCTGGTCCGAAAGCTGGCCTTGCTACGAGATCATACCATTCCTTGTAATACGATCTACACGCGTACGGCGAACTGTGAAATTATCGAATATTTTGAGTTTATTTATTGAAAATACTTGGAACATCAAGGATATTTGACTTCAATATAGCACAGATCAATTCAGTATTTATTTTGAAATATATCTATCGCGTACATAGCGAATATTTATTGTTTTTACAAAGTATAACTTGAAAGCGGTTTTAATAAATTCTATGTTACATGTCGATGAAAGAGATGGTAAATTGAAAGATACGTATACATAATAAAATATTATCATTCCATTTAATTTGCGAATGTTGATTATTTTTATATTCGCCATATTATACGAAAAATGTATTACTTAGATTAAATTATATATTTTAAAAGTTTCAGATCAAAAAGTTTTATGAATGTTATCGTTATTAATATCATACTTTAGCGACTATGAATATTTCATTATAATTTTGTTACAAATTATAATATTCGAAATTGACGTTCAATGGTAGCATCAAAAAGATACGTTTAATTCTAGACATCCCAATACAATCGAATGTCTCTTAATGCATCGCGAGTAAGAACAGCCGATAGCAATGCAACTAGCTGCCTACGCGGTATGCGATAATTATATGCTCGGCAGCAGGACGGCCGCAAACGTCATGTGCTTGTCAAGAGCTATCACAGCTTCCTGTTAGCGTGCATACGTACACAGGAGAGACGAGGAAGTTGAGAGATAGAACTAAATAGAGAGAGAGAGAGAGAGAGAGAGAGAGAGAGAGAAACACAATAGGTTTGCTTACTTTGTAATTCATAGAAAATTTATCTAAACTTGCAACGTCAGTGCTGGTATTGATTATCCTGGAGACAAGAAACAATGAAAGTTAATTAGTAAGTGCGAAAGATATAGAATAAGAACAAAAATGGAGTACTGATGGAAAAAGAATAAAGACATCTCCGAAAATCTCACGAACAAAAATTAGAGTTTTGAATTGTCGCAAAATATTCATGATATTAAATAATAAAGTTTTAATATTTTTTTATTTTAAAAGTTTCATAGACGGTGAGTTACACACGAATATTAGTATACTTACATTTAAAATAACATACTGAAAAGAGGAAAGATAAAATCGTAAAATCGTAGTTGTCCTTTTCATAGTTGATTCTTTCTCTTTCCAATATAAATATATAAATATCAATAAAATCCAAGTTTATTTCACTTTTAACGTGAACGGAAATACGTCTAAGAATAGGAACTGATCTCTTCTTTCGAGCGAAATGCAGGTGCAGGTGCATTCTGCCGACGTCTCGAGCACGGGAGCCGAAAATCGATCCGGTTCACTCGAGCGTATCGCGACGACGACGTCGGCGGTCCAGGATGATCCTTAATAACGCGAAATACGAGGCGGAGAAACCTAGGCAATGCGGAAAGAGGAAGAGGAAAAAGATCGACGATCGGACAAGGTGCACGAAGATCGTGAAAGGATAGTTGGAAAACCGGGGGGGGGGTTGAGAGGGGAGGATATATCGGATACGCGGATCGAAGAAAAGGGACGAGCTGATGAAATAATAGGTCTCTCGCGCGCAATAGCGAGTGCCTGGCATTGTGCGAGGGCTGCACGGCAGCTAGGTCGGCTCAATGGAAACGGATGAATGCTAGCCAGCGCGAGTGATGCCCGGCTCTCTTTTCCTCTCTCCTCTGGGTGGTTCTCGCCGAAAAGCCAAGTCCAGCCGGCTTTTAATACTATGCCTGGTGTCCACCACTTTGCGATACGTTGCTGTTTGTAATTGAAATCTGCCCGCCACTCTTGCCCCCGTTGCTCGTTTTCTTGTTAGATCCTCTTTTTTTCTCGGCCGATCATCCTACTGGAACCGCGTTGATCCCCTTTCTCCATTTGCCGTTGTCGCTTTAGGCTTGTAACGGGAATTGAAAGAAGTAAAGGTTTCTCGTTCGGCTATATATGGAACTGCTATCGCGTCTATATTACTAATTCACATTAATTCTCAGATTACAATTTGGATTGTAATAGAATGTTCGGAAATTCAACTTAATTATTAATGATTATTTTACCGACAAGTAAGATACGCAAAGCAAATTATAGTTCCAGAAATTTTGTGCCGTTGTATCGCGAATTTATCTTTCGTGGAACAACATGTTGAAAATTGCAATATTGCAATTGAAGTAAGCTACTGTAACATATAAACTTTTTTATATATTGCTATACTTCTCGTACGTCTCTAATATATAAAGTTGTTATTCTTTGGTTCCATATATTGTAATGTATATCCAGAAATTTAATCTGTTACGTTCCAAACAGACAATATAATTAATATAATGATATTTTTATTTGTCATGCTTGACAATTATGAAATCATTTAATTAATAATTTAATCATTTACTTCTTAATCTTTTATTAATTTTTTATCTTAAACGATATAGTTCGATCAAAAGTTTCTATATAAAGTTCTATATTAAAGTGCGCATGTAATTTAATAAAAAATATACATTACATAATTTTATTTCTTCTGCTTAATCAATAATGCTTCGATATCTTCTAGATGAAAATCATATACAAAATTGCTCCAAAATTTTATGAAATTCCATCAAACAAAAAAGTACAGATAATTTAGAGTATTGATCTTTGATATCAGGTTAC
>Ga0157364_1004627_pt1 | contig 13786 bp, 16 predicted proteins | sample AttsexASBM2_FD_111476 | JGI IMG/M metagenome (GOLD analysis project Ga0157364, IMG submission 111476) | Fungus gardens microbial communities from leaf cutter ant in Ribeirão Preto, State of São Paulo, Brazil - Atta sexdens ASBM2 | ecosystem: Host-associated > Fungi > Mycelium > Unclassified ... | reverse complement strand
ATTTTACATAATCTAATGAAAATTTAAAATAGAACGATATTCCTACAGGATGTAAAAATTTGTTTATCTAAATCAAATAAATCTTGGAAGCTTATCTCTTTAGCTGTGAGACATATCACATTATTATAAAAAAATTTTTTTAATATTAACAACAATTGGAATATATCAGATTAGATTTACTATTTCCATATTAATATATTGAATATTTCCATATTAATTTCCACAAAATAATAATGTCACAGAAGCCTTATTCACCGAAAATTGTATTCCCTTTTATTGCCAATATATTAATAATTGCAGCTAAATGTACATTCAATGTTCAATTGTTAATCCTTTCACAGTTAAAGAGATAACGCTTACATTTATTGCAGTCATGCCAAGCTTATCAAACCGAATAATGGTATTGCTTATCATGGTTTTCGCCATTCTCTGCTTTACGGTATCTACTAATGCCGAACGAAATATTGGTAAGTAAATGTCAATGTTACGATTACGTCATCGTATAAAAATTGTTGCCGAAATATCATATATATCACTTTAGTCTGTACAAACTGGCTCTGTATAGGTGTTTGCATACGAAACTGCGCGCAATGCAGAAAGATGTTCGGCGTGTATTTCATGGGACAGAAGTGCGCGGACTTCTGCATGAAGTATAAGGGAAAGCTCATTCCAGATTGCGAGGACGAGTACTCCATTCGTCCTTTTCTTCAAGTAGCAGAGTATGATTATTAATTCTCGGAATCGATAGGAACTCTTCGGCTTTCTCCAGTATTTTTATCTTCGCGTTATATAATATTAAGCTGCGCAACAAATTGTATACCGTAGGAATGCGACATAAATTTTTGACATAAATTATTTTAACTTATATTATTTTTAGCATACGCTAGAATAGGTATATCATAATCGATAATACGTGTGCAGATTTACAATCTTCATCACAAAAGTTGTGAAGGCACGCTACTGTATATGATCAAATATAATTCGAAAGTTTGAAAATATTAATGCTTTTAAAATAACAAAATATTTTTTAAAACTAAATTTTTCAACATTGCAAACTACTAAAATTGATATGTTTCCATAAATATGTCAATTAACTAATTTTAAATATTTAATCCATTAATCATAAAATATATTGAATATTGTTAAAATTTTAAGCTTTTAATAAATTTTTATAAATCTTTTACTATTGTAACATATTTTTTCTCATTTTTAAACAATTGTTATAGTATTATAAAGTAAATTGATTATTTACATATATATAAAAGCATTTACTCGAAATATTTTTTATAAAGTTTGCAAAATTATGTTATCATAATACATAATAGTCTTGTATATTTTATTACTGTTATTTAGAAACATAATAAGTTAACTTAAAAATTGATATATTGAGCTCTATAGCGAGATATTTTTATTAATATATATATTTATAAATCTCAGTTGGATTAGTGCACATTACAGCTGCTGTGCAATGAAATTGTTTCAATTAAAGAAATATAACACATTACAGCTAATGAAATTCAGCATATATTTTGTCAAATAATGTGCGTCCAACAAAATTCAGATATTAAATAAAGATATTTATATTAGATATAATATATTTTGCTTTAAACATCAGGTTTAGTACGTAAAAAACATCGCTACTTGATTAATGTCTCAAAAATATATTCAGTTATTCAAAGTTAAAAAAATTGGTTGGCAATTTTGCTTGGAATTGGTTGGAAAGTTGTGCGGAAAATTAAATGATGAAGTGATGAGTGATGATAGAAAACTTATGTAGCGATCATCATAATGTTAAAATAGCATACGTTTATAGGCTCAAATTTAATCAAATCCCACACAATATAGTTCTCTGAGAAGTTCTGAGAATGTCTTCAGGACACATAAATCTTCAGGGCACATATTATGGAATTATGTGAAATGGATTCCAATCGGAATTATTCCATTTTGTCTATAAAACATAATAATTGAATAATTCTAATCGGAATTCATTTCAAATAATTCTGTAATACATACCCGGGACATTCTTCGAATATTTGGAGAACTATGTTGTGTTAATTATATATAATTTAAATTATATTAATTAAAATTATCGTGAAATAATTGTGCTATTATTTAACTTGACAGAAATATAAAAAAATAAGTATGAAAAATTATGTACGAATTAAATACGAATTGATATCGCATTGATGTCATAATATAAGGAATTATATATGATTTATAAAATGTACTCGTAAAAACATAGATTTATCTTTTGCACAGCGTGCTTATTCAAATCTAATTAAAAATTCTTTTATAACTGCGATTCGAGAACATTATCTTTGATACAACTGACTAACAAGAACGTAAGAAATATTATATATAGTTAATTATAGAATACCTGAGTGATAACAATCACGTTTTCGTTACGCTATTTCGATGAACAAACGACAGCTGACAGCATGAAACATACGAGAATCTCGATCTTTTCTAGGTGTGCAGAGTATTGTAGAAAGCGAATTGTCAAAGCCGAAATCGAGGCAACAGCAGAGCGATTATGCGATAACATTTAATTCGTTTCGAGAAAGTTTAACATTGATGATAACTTTTCGCGCGCGAGATTTCTTTTAGACGAAAATGATCCTCTTTTGGATAACGAAAAATATGCGGAAAATACAGGATTTGAACACAACTCCGCCATCTTTACGTCACATTTCCCGCGAGGCGCGAGTGGCGCTACTTGCCGTGAACGCGAATCGAATTTGAAATCAATCGAGAAGGAAGCGATATTCGATTATCGAAGTATCGAAAGTGCTCGAGATTGCAAACGAATGGCAGTATTTACGCCCTTTACCAATCTAAAGGAGCATTAAGCCTGTTCTACAATATTTCCTGTTTCTTGCCTTTTGTTATTTTTTACTTGTCTTTTTGTTTCTTATCTGATTTTTTATATCACTCGAGATAAAAGTTAACGAATTTCAAAAGAAACAAGAAATACATAGCAAAAAATACAATTATTGATAAAACAGTTGCAAAAGAGAAAAAAGCAAAAGGTAAAAAACAGGAAACATATTCAATTGTGATTAGGTAATTTTTTACGGCATATGATTACGATATCAAAATGTTTATTTTAACTATAAACTTAAAACTCTATCTCTTTTTCGGCTTTAAAGAGAAAAAGTGAATTTCAATTCTCGTTTAAAGTCAAAACATTGATGCATAATCGGGCCTTAAATATTTATTGTCGCGGGATAAATTGGGATATTTTAATTTATGTACAAATATATGTGCGTGTGCGTACATATATGAACAAACAAATCATATCCATTGAAAAAGATGATCGAATTCCGTTTCAAGTCATAATAATTAATGTAAAAAAGTTTGAGATATTTTAGTAGATCGGAAATGGTCGAGATTATTGCAAAAAGAGCAATTGACGTAATTAATTATATAAAGATAAAGATACATATATACCTGGCGATATTTCAGCTTCAATTGAGAAAGTCAAATATCTCGCTTTACAAGTTCTCTCTTCAACTTCCGTTGATCTTTGTATGCATAGAAACGGATCAGTGGCATATCGAAATTACAACAGTAATATAGTAATTACGCGATAATAAACACCAGAATGATTATGACATCGTTTCGACGCTCTGTAGAAACATTTACGATAACTTTTCGCATATATAACGATAATAATCAAATGGAAATCATAGAACGAAGTGCGATACTGCGATCACCGCGACACGTTTCACAATGACGAAATCTAAAGAAATGCTTCGATTCTCGAAATCTTGACTCATCTGTAGCTTATCAATTTACTTCACGTAGTAGTTATTTAAAATTAAAATAACATTCAAATATTTTAATATATATGTTAGAAAAAAGAAAATAATGAATAATTTTATACTAATTCGTTTATATACATATACCTTCAATATTGAAAATATTTTATATCGCGCTATTTCACATAATAGTTATTAATAATATATCAAAAATTTTGATATATTTTTTAATATACTTATGGAAATAATCAAAGTAAATTAATTACACTAATCCATTTTATATTTGTTCGACAGAGAATTTTAAAATTTTATACGTTACTTATACGTTAAATATTCTAAGTGTTTAAATTATTTATATTTTGAATTATATTTATTAGATAATATTATAAAGTAACAGACTGAGGTAAAAACGAAGGTGAAAACGAAAAAAACATATATATACGATAATCAATCTAGTCATTCAAATTGTCTTGTGATTAAGAAAATTAAATATAGATTTAATAGTTTAATAATTTAATTTTATAATAATTTACTTTTTGTTATACATATAATACGGAATAAGTAAGGATATCGATAAAAAATTTTATTGATTATTTCAAGAGAACATGTAAAAGAGATAATAATAGATGAAGAATAGAACATGTAGAAGAGATAATAATATTTCTTGAACATATTGTATCAATATTTGTGATGAAAATCGTGCACCTGCACGTACAAAAATTGATGTAATTATCGTATGTGCGACATGAAATTATTATAAAATTACTAATTATAAAAAAAAACATAATTATATGAAAATGAAGACAAGGCTTCACAATGTTTAATTGAAAGAATATAAATAAAAATATATGTGTACCTATATCTTAATAAAAGTGTTTTTTTCATTGCAAACCCAGCTTATTTAAAATCGCTTATTTTCAAAATATTCATTATTGCGGTGTAGGTGGAGTCACATAACATTCTGGTATTACTGATAGAGTTTGCTTTGACTCTAGCTGTTGCACCTAATAAAAATATAACAATAACAAGATTAAAATGTGAATGATTCTGAATTATTTTATCTTTTAAATAATAAAATAACTATTTAAATTCTTACACGCTGCCGCAGAGTCTTCTCATTTATAGCAGCCCTTGTCAACAATTGTTTCACTTTATTTAAAAGTTCAGATTTATGAATCAATTGTTGTTTTAAGATTCGAAAATCTCCGTTATCATCTTCCTTATGAGCATTTTCTAACATAGATACTCTTTGTTCAGCTAATCGTAAATCTGCCTCCAAACTTATCACACGCTTCTGAGATTCTTCATATTGTCTTTGGAATAGAGTGTTTCCTTCAATAATATTTGTTTTCCCCTATATTTAATAACATATATAATATTAAAAAAAAAAAGCTATAATATAATGTCAAAGAAAGGATTGTACAATTTACTTTATTAACTAGAAGATGAGTTTTCTTGGAATTAAATTTCAATCTTTTATTTTCTGTCTGAAGTTTCTCGATAATTCGTTTCAAGGTGAATATTGTTTTTTCCATTTCAAAAATAGATTTTTTGTTGTTTGATTCTGACAGTTCTTTTTCTAACGATCTAGGAGTGGAATCAGAAGATTTTTCTGCTTTTAACAATTGGATATATCTGTAATAATAATAATAATAATATAATAATATTAACTGTTTGTCTCAATCTACAATATTTTCACAGTATATAAAAATATACAACATGAACATACTTTTCTAAATGTTCGACTTTTTCTCGCAATCCCGGAGAATCCGAATTCGCTCTTTCTAACTCAAGTCGTAACTCAAAGTTTTCACTTTCTAACTTAAGATTCATTTTTTCAAGAATATCTTTAGTCATTTCTAGTTTTTCAAGCTGACTAATTACATTTGTATTACCCTGTAAAATAGCATTGAATAAAACATGAAAATCGTGCATTCACAGTAAAAATAAAGTATAATGAGTATGCTAACCTGAGAAACTGCCTCCAAAGCTGTATTATGTCGTTTTAATTCCGCTATTTCTAACATCAAATGTTCATTACTTTCTTTTTCTAGGCGATCAGTTAATTCCTTAACACGTTCTCTCAATATTCGACATTCTTTCTCCAGTTGTTCTTCCACTGTATTATACTGAATATTTGAAATAGGTCTTCCTGAAGTACCAGATACAGTATCGCTTTCAACTTTGAGTTTACTTCTCAAATGCCATTTTTCTCGTTCCATACACGAAACAACAGATCGCAGTTTTTCATAATTTGCAAGCAATTTTTCATATTCATCAGTCTTTTCTTTAAGTTTTTCCTTTAATTTTTCTGCCGTTTGCTGCCATTTTTTCTGTTTCTCCCACAATAAAAGTTCTTCTGCGGTCTAAAAGAGGAATGTATTAAATACTATAACTATAAAATAGCAGTATTTAATAATATACCTTAGCCCTTTTAGCTTCTTGCGCCAAATATTCACGATCTAATTGAGTTTTTGTTTTATGCAACTCTTCTTCTAAAGTTGTTACTTTGCGCTCAAGTTGCATTTCACGTTGCGATGTCTTCTTCTCATGAGCTTTTATTGCCATGTATCTGGAATAATTATAAAATATTCTTAACATATAAAAATATGAAAAAAATAAATAAAAATATGTGCTTAAAAATTGATACATAGATTTACCTGCGACTAAGTTGCTGCTTCAAATCAGTTATTTCGTTCTTATACATTTTCTCTTTTTCCATTAAAGATTGAAGCTGTCGACGTAAAACATCCATTTGATTTTGTTGTTGTATTTGATCGCGTTGACTATTGTGCGTGGATTCGTGTATTTTCATATCGCCTCGAGTATGAACCATCACTTGATGAGACCGATTTGCAGATTCTATTAGTTCAACTTCATTCTACGTAATAGATAAATAGATTGAATAACGCAATAGATAAATCTATTAAATAAATTTAATAGACTGAAATATAATTTCAGTAAATTAACAAAACGTAGTTAATAAATCTAAAAAATTACTTGTAATTGCTGACAAGCAAGAGTTAACTCATGTATTTTGTCATCTTTGTCTTGTAACTCTTTCATCAGGGAGATATTTCCTTTTGTGAGTAACATGCGATTCTCAGATAATTGTTGTCTAAGTACATCAGCCTCGGAATGCCATTTATTTAATTCACCGCGGTAGCTCTCTAATTCATTTTTATGTTGTTGCTCTAATCTATAAAATATAAATTATCTTTGTGTCATTCAAAATTCTCATGTAGATTTATTATTTTATTAATCGTTTATCATTTAAAATTATAAATTTAATTAAATTTAAAAAAACAATATTTTACATTATTATCAAACAAACCTTTCTCTCATATGATCCATATGGTTCAATCTTTCTTCTGCTAATCGATGCCAACGCTCACTCAGTTCTTTGCTAATATTTAATTCTGCTTCGAAAGTGGATATTTTCTCATGCAGTCTCGCAATTTCCTCTTCTTGTACAGCACTGCTTCTTGCTGTAGTTTCATCAAACGTCGATGGTTTTTCAAAACCATTTTTTATAGTTACGATCGAATCTTCACTTTTTCGGATTTTACTTTGCATAGCTAATATATCATGTAAATTCTTAATCTCATCCTGAAAACGACTTGCTGCCCGGCTATGCTCATCCCTGTCTTCTTTTAATAAATTTTGATATCTTAAAATAGTTTCTTCTTTTTGATTAATTAATTTCTGTAAACTATTTATTGTCGATTTTAAAGCACAATCAGTACTTGCAACTCGAGGTTGAATTGTTAACTCGTCAAGTACATTTTGTTTTTGAGCAAAGTGTGAATCTTTTTTCTCAATCGCTTTGTTCAAAGTATCTACTTTTGCTTGATACTGCGAATCTTTTTCCGTAATCATTTTATTCAAAGCATCTACTCGTAATTTATACTCGGATAATTGTGATTCACACTTGACAAGCATTGCGGAGCGTTCCGATGCAAGTTTCAATGCTTGATCCAACTGTTCGTTAAGCATTACCGAACTGGTACTTTCTTCTGTATTATTTCCCACTTCTCGGAATGTTTTTTCTATAGTTTTTTCTATAGTTGATTTAGGTTTTTGAATATCTTGAAAAATTATGGTTTCCTTATCGGTTTCTTTATTACTTTCCTTAGCGATTTCGTCTACTTTTTTATTTAAGCAGCAAATGTAAGGATCTGTTTGAACACTAACTACTTGAGTTTCCATCGTTACTTGAATAGATTTTGTCTCAAAATTTGGTATAGTAATTCGAGTTTGATGTTCCTGTTGCGGATACCAAGCTTTCTGAATATTTAACATATCCTGTTCCATACTATTTATTACTGACTCATATTCGTTGAATTTACTATTAGCAATTTGAAGTTCATACTCCAAATGAGTTATTCTTCTTTTGTATTTAAAATCCTAAATAAAAGAATAGAAAATTTTGTTAGAGAAAAAAACCTAAAAATTTGATCTGCAGGCAACATTAATATTAAAATTTTATTATCAAATAAAATATGAATTTAACTAGAGTTAAATATTATGATTAAAATGCATCATAAAAGCTAGAAATTAGAAGATATTTTAAATATGCAGAATATATTAATTGTAATAAACTCGAAGTTGTTTTAACAATTTTATTAAATTTTTTCCATTAACTCATAAAGATTTTCAGACTTACACTTAAAGTTTGCTGTGAAGTTTCGGCATAATGTTCCATTATATTTTGAACATTACCAGCGCCAATTTGTTGCTCTAACATGTCTTTCAGACGTTCCACAATCTCAAGACGGGCAGATAGATATTGTTGTTCGTATTTAATATCTTCATGACATTTTTTTGCGTTTTGCAGTTCTGCATCAATATTTTGACGGTCTATTTTTAACTTTGCAGCTAATGTAATTACTTTTTCTAAAGTACTTATAGAAGTTGATCCTGCGTATTGACATTGTAAAAAATATATAATATCTATATAATACCTGTAACAGTATAATACGTATATAACACCATAATATATTCTTATATACAAAATAATGTTTAAAAATAATTTCTGATTTTACTTGCAACGATTATCACATTGTTTCCGATAATCTTGTACGTAACTACGCATTTCCTCGTATTTTTGTTTTAAATTATTAAACTCTTCTTGTGCACAAGATAATTCATTCTGCAGTCGTGTTTTCTGTGTAGACAGTTCCATTTCTGATATTTTTTTACTCGTAAGCTCAAAATCAAGTCGTGAGATAGTGGCTTTATCTTCACTCACTGCTTGCAAATCTAATATTTGATGTCTAAGACTGTCTAATTCCAGTGTTTGTAGCGAATTCAATGAATATTGTAAATGAGCTTCTTCTTCAGAAATATGTAGCATTTTTTTCAGACTTTTATTCTCTATAAAAAGTTGCTTCTTTTCATTTTGCAATTCTTGTATACGGTTATCATCTGTTTGTATCGTTTCTTGCAGCCTTATCTTTTTGGACAATGTCTTGTGTACTTCAATCAATCTCTCTTGCAATTCAGAATTAGAAATAGAAAGTTGTTTAACATTATCTTCGTACTTTGTTAATTGCGCCTGTGATATTTCAAGTAATCTAGCCATTTGATCAGCTCGCTGTCTTTCAATTAATTCCTTGGTTTCTATCTCTTTCAATCTTTGTTGTAAACAATCATCACTCTCGTAATCTGTTTTCTGCAAATCTTCAATTAATTGCCCTTTCTCCTGTCTTATTGCCTCTATTTCTGTTTTCAAAGATAATATTTCGTTAGAACTAGGAGATACCATAATAGTTTCTAACAAAGCATGATGACGTATATTCAATTCCTCATATTTTTCTTTCAATTCGTTATACACTATTACACTCACAGAATTATATAAATTACTCTGCAAGAGTGAAATTTCTGATAGCAACGTTTTACTGTATTTATTTGCCTCAGTAAGCGTTTTATTAAAATCACTCTCTTTTTTAATTATTTCTTTTTGATATTCATATAATCTATTAGTTTCCTTGTTAAGCAATTGTTGAAGACTAGCATTTTTTCTGTTCATTACTATTATTTCATTAGCAATATCCGCACATTCTGTCGTTTTTGCTGCAAAGGCTTTCTGAGCTTCGTCATCTCCATTTTCAATAATCTGCCAATTTTTCTTATAAATTTCTAATTGCTTTTTAAGACCATCTATCTCATCTGTCAACTCATTATTTTCTTGAACTAATAAATCTTTCTGCTTCCCCCATTCCTCTGTTTCATTTTTATATGCCATTTGTAAAGCTTTCATTTCTGCAAGATACATTGTTATCACTTCATCTTCCCCATGTTTCTCATATAATTTTTCAAAATCTATATCTTTATTTATTGCTAAATCTTGCAAAATATTATCCTTCCTTTGCAATTCTTTTCTGTAAATCACATGATAATATTTTATAAATTATAATAAAGATAATAGAATATATCAATTATATCATTGTTTATAATAGAAAATATAGTAGTACTACTTTGATAACAATTCAAATTCGAAAAATACCTCAGCGTTTTAAGTTGTGATCTTAACTCAGCATTACTACCCTGTACAACATTAAGATGTTCTTGCAATCTCATAGCTGGATGGTACCAACCAGCTAAATGTCTAACGTCTAAAGCTTCTAATAATCGTTCCAATGTACTGGATTGTATTTCCACTTCACTCTTACCTAAAACGAGAAATGTAGTGAGATATTAGCTTTTTTTTTAAGACACTATTAAAAAAATACAAAAATAGCAATGTTCTATATCTACTCAAATCAAATAGAAAAATTAAATAGGTTTAGCAGATTTTATTAAATAAAAAATAATTAAGCAGAATAAAATACAGTGTCAGAAATGGAAATGTGTGCAATACTAAAGTACCGTTAAAGTTAGCGAAAATTCACCATCTTGATTGCGTATACTGTCCATAATCTCATGCATGCCCGTTCTAAGTGCCTCATTTTCTTCTATAAGTATCTGAATATTCTGATTAACTTCAGAAATATCTATTTTGGAAGATATTTGCATATTTTCTGATTCCACTAATTTAGTCGAATGTAAAAACTGATTACTGGAATCACCTAAATTGTTTGAAATATCTAATTTCTCAGACTTACTCAATTTATATTTTAACATTCTTATCTACAAAAAATAAAAATTTGTAACAGGAACTCCTCTAGTATATATCATTATAAATTATCTCAAACAGAAAACATACATATATTTTATACACAAGTTCTATAAGTTAATTTTTCATAAATAATCTTACATCTGATTTTAATTCTAAATTTTCTTCTACAAGGCTTTTATTTTGCTGAATAAATTCTTCCATTTTCTTTGATTCTTCTTTACGTTTCGCTACAACATTTTTAATCGATATCGATTCATCCTCTGGAATTCCTAATTTTTCTCTGTTATGATATGGAAAAATAGTTATACTTATTTCCTTTTTTAGGGATAAGGAATATAAATTAATATTTTAGAAAATTTTACCTAAGAGTTAAGATCTCCATTTCTTGATATGAATTTAACATCTCCAATTTATTAATAACATTGGCTAAATCTTCAATATATTCATTCTTATGATCAATTTTAATTTTTAATTCTTTAATTTCATTTAATGCTTTAGCTAAAGCCTGATTTCCATCTTCATATTTTTTTAATGTAGCTAATACTTCGCATAACTACATAAAAAATTTATCATTTAATATATTATTTAGCAAATAAGTATTTAATAAAATTATTGCCATTTTTATTATATATTTATTAATATGATTTTTTTTAATTGCTTGATTTTCAAATAATTATGAAATATTTAATACTAAAAAATGATAAAAATTATAATTTAAAAAATTTTCATATTTCCTAACTTTTTCAGAAAAAAATTAACTCTTAAACAAGAGATTTATAGTTTAAAAAAATAAACAATGGCAATAACTTTTTATACAGTCTTTTATAAATTAAATATGCAAATATAAATGTCTGACTTTACTACTCTGTGACGTGGCATCATCCTGTGCTTGTGACAATACGTTTTCTAAGTTAGAAATCTTTTCATTTGCAATTTGTATTTTTTTCAATAAATTTTTTTGTTCTTTTCGTTTATCACTTTTTACAGACCTGTAAAATGAATTAATAATTTTCAAAAACAATTAAAAAGATATTACAAATATCTTATATCTATAGGACAAATATAAAAGATTATATACCCATGCGTTTCTCCTTTTAATTTTTCTATAAGTGCAGCACTCTCATTTATTTCAACGACTGCTTCAGAAAGTTTAGTTTGCAATTCAGCTATAATCGCATCCCTACGAATTATTTCGTCATTTAGCTGAACAATCTGTGTTTTATTTTCTTCTTTTACTGATGTAATCGACTGCATTAAAGAATGTGATAAGCTTTCCTTCAAACGTGTTATCTCCATATCTTTCTCATCTAATATGTCCTTATAACATAAATCATATAAATTCATATACATATTTTTTTAAAATATTCTAAATTCTTTTATAAGCATTATACTAAATTTATTTATACCTTCCATTCAGATATTCTAGCATCAATGGCTATACCAAATTCATCCAGCAATTTGTCTCTATCTACTTGTTGTACTGTTAATTCTTCTATTTGAATAACTAAAGCTGCATTTTCTTGCTCCAACTTCAATATCTTTTCTGTAATGACATGGCATTTATATATTTATCAAAACATCAAATTCATAAAAAAAAAATAGGTATATTATTTATATAAAAAAACCTTTATATTTCACAATTTTTATTTGCGCTAAACGAAGTTCTTCAGTGACTTCGTTCATTTTTTCTGTTGCATCTTCCATTTCATCTTTCAATGTTGTTAGCTGCTCCTTAAGACTCTCATTCTCTTTATCCAAATTCTAAAAAATAAAAAATGATATAAAGAAAATGTATTATTACTGTATACACTTTGTTATATACATTTACCTCTAATTCAGCCATAAGTGTCTTAACTTTATCACTTTTGCCTTGTGCATCTGAATGTTTCTTTAAGTCTGTATCCTATATACAAAATTAGACTATTGTACAAAATATAAAACAGAACACTTAATGGTACACTAAGTAAAAAAACTTACTCTAATAAAACCATCATTTTCTTGTTTTGCTGCAGTTATATCACGATCTGTCAAGATATTATGTAAATAACTTGAAAATAGAAAGTGTATATATATATATATATATATATATATATATATATATATATATATATATATATATATATATTACCAATAAAAATAACTTTCAGCAATAAAAATTATTTTAATTTTTGGAATTTTATTTTAAAATAATTAAAAAAAAAAATATATATATATATAAAGTTATGATAATGTTACCTTTGATCTTTCGTTTAGCAGTCTCTGGACGTAATGAAGCTATCATTTCTTTTAATTCGCCACACTCAAGAAGCAAAGCCTCGACCTAATATTAATAGAATTATTTTATACTTAAAATATTAACGAGGAAAATTTATTTTTGTAAGCAAACTTTTTTTGAATGAAAATAAATATTAATCTATTAAGTATCATCATATAGAAAGCATATTTATAACGATATAGTAGACATTAATATATCAATAATTTAACGTGAATAAATAATAATAAAAAATAATTTCCGTACTTGATTATCTTTATAAGTCAACATTTCTTGTGACAGTCTCACAAGCGTCCGCAAACCATGTATGTCAGCAATCTCGTCCACGTCACATCGAATCACAGCGGGAAAAAGATCCTCGATTTCTTCGTCTGTTAAAGACGAAGCATTTACGGATAATAACCGATCCCAGTCGGTGCGAACCATTTTTTCGCGATAGCAATCAAGCAATGAATCATGCAACTCTCATCTGCACACTATCTCTCGGATATTCTATCGATTTGACATGCTACAGTAAACAGTTTACAAACATTACCATGGTGGAAGCAGAGAGAAACCTGAGAGAGGACATGATCGCCCAAAACTGCAAAATGCTGCCCTCTGAAAAAGTGGATGTAAACTACATAGCAAGGT
>Ga0157364_1004626_pt1 | contig 13786 bp, 7 predicted proteins | sample AttsexASBM2_FD_111476 | JGI IMG/M metagenome (GOLD analysis project Ga0157364, IMG submission 111476) | Fungus gardens microbial communities from leaf cutter ant in Ribeirão Preto, State of São Paulo, Brazil - Atta sexdens ASBM2 | ecosystem: Host-associated > Fungi > Mycelium > Unclassified ... | reverse complement strand
TTTCCCGGAGATTCCCCATCATTTACATGGCATTCGGAACTTCGTCGATGATCTCAAGAGGATTCTACCATCGTACATCTCCGCGAGATTGTCGATTCGCTGCGATTTATATGCATAGAGAGCGACGAGATTTTTCGTTATAAATGTTAGACCAGAAACCTCGCGTAGAAGAGAACCGCGTATTTTTCACTAGTTCCTCGTTATCCCGCGAAATCAGCGGTAGTCGAACGATCGTTCATCATCGACGGTTTGTATTGATGCAGACGTAAAAGGAAAAGAAACGCACACATTGCGCTCGTGCTGCACATCCACAATCTATGCGCACGGAATAGAAACGTTCCATTTCACAAAAAGAAGCGAGCAAAAACCGATGTTGCTTCGCCACGCAATACCTGGGGGATTCGTTTCTTGCGCGTTTCCGTTTCCATATATCCCACCAGGTACGGCGCTCATCATAACCACACACGAAGATGGAAATTACTCGAATGCGTGTTAAAAATATATCGTTGCAGTACAACGGCTAGAGTGAATCGCGCGAACAAGAGCGATCTTTATTTAGCTATTGTTTCAAGCGTAATTATGCCGATCGTAAAAAATGCAAAGAGACAGAAATGCTGAAGACAGAATACAATAGTTGGGTGTTGTCACCTAGAAGCATTTGTCTTTGTGCTCATATTTTTTTCAGATTCATCGTCTGCACTTCTGCGTCGCATTCCAGATCAAAAATCTTAGAAACGGCGTCGAAAATATTTCATAGTCGAAAAATTTAAAAGTCTGTCTATCTTGGAGCGATATTTCATAAATCGTAATTGTACCTATTCTTATGCAAAATTTAAATGAATCTTTGTTATCGTCATCTAAATAAACTACCTTTGATATATGCATGTTTATTACATGAATTTTTCATAAAAAAGCGGAATTGAGGGAAAAAAAGATATATCTACTATAAAGCAAATATTGACCATTTCTTTTAGCTGCTATGAAAAATATAGACGTCAATGTCAACACTTTTTTGAACATACATGAAATAAAAAATATTCTATTTGACTGAATAACCAAAATCATTAATTCTATGATATGAAAAGTGAAATAATATTGTAAAATTAAATACATAAGATATTTTTATAACAAAGTAATATTTGTATAATAGGATGACGGATTTTTATTCACGACAATTCAATTATTAAACGAAACTGCGCTATTGTACATCATAAGATATAATATATCAAGAGTTTCGAAAGTCTCCTCGTGGGAAACTTTCTATTTACGTTCATATTTTCACTGAACGGTTTGCCGATCGAATATTCGATCTCGATAACGAGCACAATTGAAGCTTACACTCAATTGCAATGCACAGTCCGATCCCGTTTCTAAAACATAGTTCGCAGAAACAACTTTGGAACTCGCTCTATCAGATCTCGATTCTTGCCCGCCTCCAAATGATCGAAAAACGATATTCAATAGACACATAGACATTCATACTCAATATATTCTTAGTCTATTCAGTCTAAGAGAAATGATTTTGTTATAGGAACAAATCAAGGGAAGGCAAATGTGATATTTGTTAAAAAAAACGATCGATTTGTTACGATTGCAAATTAATTTGTCAATGTAACAAATAATCAATAACAAATAACAATAATCAAATATTGCTAGTAAATAAGAGGCTCATATATATATATATATATATATATATATATATATATATATGTCGTAGACGGTTGCAGGATCTCAAATCATAAGAAATTGACCAATTCTCCTTATATTTGAGTGCTTAGTCGGTTTCCTACGACTTAAAACTCCACGGTCATCTACTATTCTATGTAAACGAAGCTAAAGTCTATCCAAAAGATAGATTGCTTTGTTACTAATAATTGATTAGTATAGCAGACTTGCAGCAATCACAACAACAAAATTTGTTGTCACATATTTACTGATCACCAATTAAAAGTATTGGCTTGCTAAATTAACAAAATCCTTTTTCTCAGTTTAACCTTGTTTAAAATACAAATCCAGGAAAATGGAATTTAATTCGAAAAATGCCTTTAATCCTTTGAAAAATGCTGATCAGTTTGATAAATGTTTTGATAAATAGCTGATCAATTCGGGACATAAATACTTTAAAATCGATTACATCAACCATTTAAATTTTTCAAAAGATTAAAGGCATTTTTTGGATTAAATTCCATTGTCGTGGATTCGTACTTTGAACAATGTGAATAAACTAAGAGTATATCTGATTGTTATAGATACATTAAAGATAAAAATATATATTGAAATATATAATATATGTAAAATAATATGCGCAGCAGTATAAATACGTGTAACTTATCGCAATAAAAATTATAATCTTGAATCATATTTTCCTGTAAATATCTCGACACATTTTACTGCTATACCTTTCTACGCATGAAATAAATTATGAGAACAGAATCTTGCCATACGATTATCATGTCAGCATATTTTTTGAGTCTGCAATTACGATCGCCCGTTTGAACAAAACGCATACATCATAAACTGTATAATCCTGCAAGAGTGATTATCCCCTTTTCCTCCCCACAGCTCTGTCATCGTGTTATTACGAAACGGACGATGTCGCGGAGGGCGTGAAGTGCTCCGGTTAGTATGATTTATGCTCTTCCTAATCACCAGTTGTCGCCGCAGGCTATTTTTTAGCGCTGTCAGAATGCCCGTCAACGATAACTTTGTTGCCGCGCAGCCACCGTGTGTATCCAGTAGCCGATGCACTTAAATGCTCGCACGTAGTACAATAACTTAAATCTTATCGGCGTGCTGTCGCGCAAAACTGGTTTTTCGGGCCATAACATCAATCGGCGAATTTACGAACGAAGTCCCGCGAATGCTTAACTCTTTTACACCTGGTGTGATCGTTAAGAGAAACATATTTTCTGTATGTTTAGTTTTAGAAACTAAATTTTAGTCATTAATTAAATAACAAACACTTAATTTATTAAAAGTAATTCTTATCTAATGTTTTCCCACACATTCGTTTAATCAAATATATAAAATTACCTAAACTTGTTATAAGATTCTAGAACTATTTATAAAAACTCTCTGGATTTATCTTTCAATCAAAAATGACTCGAGCTCTCAAGGTTAAAACGCGTCAACCGTCAAGCGATGATGAATCGTTGGATCGCGTGCGTTGTTTGCATTTGAAATAAGCGGGATGATGAGATGATTCACCAAAGCAGTTTCTCTATTTCTCTCGCATTTTCTGAAATATTTTCGCTCGTGTCGAGAATAGATTCGAGCGGCTCGCGAGAGCACACATCGCTCATCCGACGCGGCGGTTAAATTAAATAGGATAAATTAAATGAACATCCGCAAACGGGTCATCATTAGTCGTAATTACGATTTTAATTGCCACGTTCCCGCTCCGTTTATGACCGAAAACGATTACGTCCACCGTCCAATTATTCTCACCGGCATGAAGTAGCGCGGCCATAATCGAGATTCGGAACCGATAATTATAGGTATTACAATAAAACCGTAATAGTAAACATCAAACCCTCAAATTATGCTTGACCTATCTTCGCATGAAATTTCTCGGTGCAGCCAAAATATAGCAAAAAGCTGCTAAATTTGCTAATATTTCATTGTTCTCAAAAAATTAAGATATTATACATATTATTAAGATATTATATATATTAATATAAATTATATTATGTACAAATTATCATGTATATTATCATGTAAATCAATTTAATGATTTGGCAAAATAAAATTGTTGGAAAATTATTTGCCATCACCTTAGGAAGGATATATATATATTGTTAGTTATCAAAGAAGCAATGGTAACTCAATTCCTTGAGTTAAATAACATTTTTATTTCTATGTGTGTCAAAATATAAATCAATCCATTTCACGCAAATATATAGGTAGTTTTGATTAGTAAGCGTATACATTTAAAAGTTTTAAAGTTAACACTTTGACTGTGACATATATATATATATATAAACTAAATATAGGACAATAATTATATATATGTGTGTGTTTATGATTGTAAAAACATAACTTCCAAAAAAACATCATTCCTTAATGAAGATGTACAACTACATTCTAATAACCTTTAATAATAGTAACTTCAGCTTCGCAATCAATGCATCTGACATGTAAATAAACGAGTGTCTGGAAAACACGCGTGATTGCTCGCGCACGACTGCACAATTATCGTAACAAACGAGTTCCGTAATGGCCCTCAATAAAATGATTATTAACGGGTTGTCTATGCACTAGCGCCGACGAGTTCGCATGTCTATTAACACGTCGATGGTTATTGTATTACCTGTCCCATTTTTCCGACGACTCGGATGTTATTGCTGCAGTCTTAATAGTCCATCACTCGCTCGTTCGTTCGTTGTAAGCGCGAATACGAACGTGAGGATATCTTCATTATCGCGGGAAGAAAAAGAGGAAAAGTCCCCGGTTAGTACTTAAAGCAGAGACGCTCGTCGGCTCTCAATTAACGATCGCTAATGAGACGTATGCAAATATCGGCCGGCCATTAAAGGTGTGCTCCACGTTTTTTCGAGGTAACGCACATCGATATTCATATCACGCCATACATACATACATACATACGCATTCACATGGGAGATAACTTTTGAATGTTTTGCGCGAGATACGACAACCGTTCGTCGTCCGGTGTCATCGATGATAACGATTCAAAATCGAATGGAATTTACGAAGCGTGTCAGCCGGCTACCTGATGTCGCGTCGTCGGATAAAAATGTCACCTGATGTCTTTTTCGTGTTACTTTATCGTTATAGTCTGTCGCTTTTTAAAACATGTAACGCAAAAATATAAAGCACTTAAAAATAGAATCTAGAAATAATCCTTGTTTTCTATCCAAACTTGTCGCAATTAAGATTTATTGATATACTTTATTAAAGTACTACTACAAATCTTTCCAAAAAATAATCTACGAGAATTATATAAAGAATATTATAAAAAATATATATTACAAAAAAAATATTATAAAAAAATAACAAGAAATGTTAAAATTAAACTGATCATTTCATTATTTTATTCCATTGTTTATTAATAAGAAGCAAGAAACTAGAAATTTGTATAGCAATAATAAAATAGAAACAACAATTTGACATGCTAATGGACTGTAAGCTATTATTTATCGTAGCTGTTATTATCTAGAGTAGAGATACAACATGACAAGTATATCGCCATCGCGCAAAGACGCACTTTACAACGCCATCCGATCGAGGCGCATTTATTGGCTAACGCGTCTTAATAAACAATCCGGTAGCGGAGAAATAAAAGATCGATAGATACAGATTTTCCTGTCAATACGCAAGCGTATCGCCGAGAGGGTGTCCATTCACAATCAGTACCGGAAAGCTGCTTTATTAGACGATAAACGGGACGGCCGACGTGGTGAGATAGAAATGAAACGGTACCGGCCACTGATATAATTCATACTCAAATTGACTATATGCACTGTGTGGGCCTTAGGTAACTCCGAACATGGCATGATGCACAACGTTCGTTCCGCCCTGTTTCGTGCGCGGACTATAATTTATGGGAGGAGCACCAAGCACATACAGGCCGCGCGATTGACCCGAACGGGGTTCAACGATTACGCCCGCGGACATAACTTCGGTACGGATGTGCCGCGCGGAGGAAAAATTCGCATTGTGCATTGATCGGATCTCTAGCTCACTGGAAGAGTCAACGTCAACGTCCTCATTATTTCTTATCTTTTCCTACAACTCTGGTGGCCAATTAATTTCTTTCTCTTAAAATAGTTTACAAAAATCTTACGGATATCTATATATCTTTCTGAATAGTTAAAACGATATATTAAATATATTTTGAGACTATGTTATATTTTATACATAAAATATTGTGAGATTGAACAAAATATCATAATATATTGATTTTAAACACTGTAAAATAGATTCTTTAAGCATTACAAAAAATAGAAAAAGTAAACAACGTGATTTAAAATAAATCAAGTAACAGATTAAATAAGCTATCTTATGTAATACTGTAAAATTAAAGGAAATATCGCATAATTAATATATTGATTTTAAATCTAACTACAAAATAAATACTTTAAAAGAGTATTTTAAATAATTTAGGAATCAGAGAAGTAAGCAAACGTTTAAAACAGATTAAGTAAGCTGATAACACGTATTTCTAAAAAATTTAGAGATACCTTTAATTAAAATGTTGATTGAGAAAACAGCGTGTTAAAATTCGGCGAGGAGTATGTATTGTACTTTACAATACATTTTGCAGTATATATATGTTACGCGAGCTACTCGTGTACAATAACCCAATTTAATGACTTAAACCTAGTTTAGAGTTACGGTGGATATTCTGAAAGCTCGTTCTGTCTAATTGATATAGAACATTCTATCATTTAATTGATACGGTCACAGATTGATTGAATACATTGAAACAAATGGAGGTAATAGTTACAATCATATAGCAATTATGAACTCTTGATTTCCGGAGAAATATCGACTTACAGTATTAATTAATATATTTTATTGAAATAGTTTAATTGAATAAATCTTTATTAAACAAGAAATTTTTTAATATTAATGTAATTAATGATATAAAATATTATTCATTTTTTAATAATTAATTGTTATTTATCGTTAATTCGTATGTTTTATATTATATATTGCATATTTCTCATTGAGCGTTATCACGCAAGATGAAATAAAAACTTCAACGTTCAAAATTGTCTACGGAATCAGAAAATAACAGACACATTCTACGGGATTATATCGACTCCTGAATGCGTTGGCGAAAGAGTTCAAGTCCGGCCGCTCTCGACGCGAAACAATTTTCAAGCGAATTTTATCGCGGCGACGAGCGATGCGCGCGGGCTCGATTTCGTTAAATGCAACGGAGCGAAGTAGAAACGAGGGAAAAAGCTGGTGAGAAAAAAAGAAATTGGAGCTGCAAGCGGAATGGACTCCGTACTCGACCGAATGGAAATTCACTTTGCGCTCTTTGCTCAGGATATCGACACACGACGGCCGTTACTTAAAGACACCACTGTCTGGAATTTCGTTCCGGGAGAAATAGGAAAGAGAAAAGGAATTAGATAGTCCAACGGAATCCCATTATGGGGGCATAGAGACACACGATTGTCCAATAGTGTTTGGAATCGAATAGATAGCATGTGGGAGCAGCTGTGAGAAGCAAGATGTGTGTATCGCTTTCGATATTGCGGTGTAAATTCGGCTTGTGTAAATTCTCTCTTACATAATATTGGCTTTTAGTTGCGACCCATTATGTAAATATAACACGTTTATTTTTATACAGTCAATGGGAGTAATTGCAAGGGTGAGGCGATGAGATAATATCCTTCAACGATAAATTAGCTGCATTGGAGAAATTGTGGAGAACAACAAATGTTAATTAAACAAAACTGCAAACTAACTCATAATATTATAATATGAAAAAATAATTATTATTAATTGCAATAGAGAACTATTATTGCGCTTATTGACTCATGTATTGTTTGTGATATATATTATATCTCTAAATATGTAAAATAAATTAATATATATGTGAATATGTTATATATAAATATGTAAAATCATTTTAATATTGTATACTTATATTTTTAATGTTGTATGTTAAAATAAAATATAATTGTATAATTATTCAAATAATGTCCGAGATAAATATCGTATAAATATCGAATTAAGTATAATTTAGTTAATTAATCCAATATAATCCAATATAAAATATAATTTAGTTAATTAATCCTTAGTTAATTTAAGCTCTGTAAAAATTCCACAGGTATATGATAAATATTGAATTTTATGAGATAAGATAACAATCAAGAGAGTGTATTCAAGAGATATTAACACGATTTTTTTTGTATGAGAGGGGATGAACAGAAGATTCGCCCAAGTCGTGGAATCTAAAGAATTTGAAATCTCTTTTTACGCTTTTACAGACGGAGTGTGTCGAGCTCGTTGCGTAGCGCCAGAAGATTAATCGTTTTGATTCGGCGACACGGAATTGAATTACGAGCTGTGCGCACGAAGGCACGGAAAGGTCGGCTCACGTTACATGGTAGATTCCTTGCGGGTGTAGCAATCGCATGTTGTGTAAAATTCGGGACATTTATTACAGCCATTTTGTGACCCGTATTCACAGTTCAGGACAATTCAATGGCGCAGAATTTCCATCTGTTCGCAAAACTGCAATCGCTATGCATTTACGAGATTTATATTTAAATAGCCTCGTGTCAGTATTCACGAACAAGATATTAGAATTCTTAAATATCACCGGTTTCACATCTTCCAATGAGCAAAAATAATACGCAAAATTTTATTTGTATAGTCAAATTTGTTAATTTTATAATTTGAGGTCCAAAATGTAAAACTGATAATACTCTATTCATTATAATATAATTTATAAAAACTGGAATAAATGACAAGTTTTTGTAAAATACATAAAAAATATAGAATAAAAATTGATAAACTGTACTGTATTTTGTAAAATGATGATAAAATATAATTTTTTTTTAAAAGAGTCTTTTTTATACTGCATTCATCTATATGTAATTTCATATCTAAATATCTTATATACTAATAGTTTTTTAAGATTATTAGAATCAAACTTACATGTTTTTAAAACATTAGCATCATATTAGCATCATTATCATAAATTGCTTGTCAATTTAATTTGTAATATTATTATTGCACTTTAGTTTAAAATTGCGTATCAAGACGGAAAATTTCGGCGTATAGTTTTACATGAAAAAAAAAACTACTAGAACTGTCGTTTTTTTATATTAACAGAATGTCGTGCTAACATCATTCGTCCACTATGGACAAGTGCATGATCCTTCGCCAATTAATTGGAGTGGTTTAGTTAACAAGTCGAATCGTATTACGGTAGCGCAGTATCTTGTCGTCAAGACTTTCGAGGATCCAATGAATCGATGGCTAACGAGGGACAAAGTTTCTTGTCGTTTTTCTAAATCAAATACTATCAAGGCGAAACTCGCATATTTATGATGGGATAAATTCGCGTAATGAAATGTCGTTTTAATAGTCAAATTTATATCGTGAAGATTGGACGAGTAAAGTCACATGACATGAGTCACCTATATAATAATCAAATTTATTATTTGTTTTTTAACAAATATAAATTGCACATAAGCAGAATCAGACTACGCATTGAACATTGAGATTGAAAATTGAAAGATTGAATTATTGAAAATTGACCAATGAGGACAAAGAAATTTTCGCTTTTGTTTTGATTGATTAAATTTCAATATTTATTATTTCAATCTTTAATGCATAATTTGATATCGATTTTATACATTCGATTCATATTATAATTTGATGTGTGTGCTGCAGCTGCTATATTTAATAAAATATAGAACAACTTATGTAAATGTACGAAACTAACGAAAAACTTCAAGAAATAAACAAGTTCCCTGATAGCGAAAAGTTGATTTTCCGTTATATAACATTCCGAGTTTAATTGCATCTTTACTCTGCCACGAACGAGTTGTACAAAAAGAAAAATAATTTGAGCGTGGAATTTCTCAGTTGAAACTGTGCACATTCTTGTGTGCGTGAGAAACTTCCGAGTTTGCTCGGAGTTTTCACGTAATTCTTTATATCTTTTTTTAAACGGAAAACCAAGCGAGTTAATGCAACTTCAAATAAAAGACAATGATGTAAGAGGTTTCAATTAATCACTCTGTTAAGATCAAAATCTGCTCTCGGGAAAATACTTTCTTGTAAACATACAAAAACTTTTAAGAAATGAAATAAGTGAAGCTAAAATATTATTTCATACACTCACTCATATCAGATTTCTATTAAATGTATCTAAAATAAAATAATTACATAAAAAATAAGTAAAGGACGTACTCTAACATCAATCATTTTAAAAACAATTTTTTAAAAATTCCATTTATATTTAAATAACGCAACAATTTTTTATTTTTTTCAAACAAATCAATTAATTAAATTCTTGAAAAAAGTTCTCTCACGATTAGAGATTACATAAAATCGTTTATTTTCTCGCAATCTAGCAGAAATGGCTGAATGAAAAATTCGTGGTAATTCCATAAGCGATTTGTCGGACAAAAGTTCGGGAAGTACACTTTAAATTGCTCTTTAAACGTGACTAACGTTTCGTCGTGGAGAATGACAATCGACGCTTCTTAAAGCGTCGCGAGAATTACAGGGTCATAACGTCGTCGGATAGAAGCGTAACAATGGCGAAAGTTAATTCGCCGCCGTTGGCACGAAGCAAAGACCAGCCGGGCGCGCAGGATCCAGACGATCATTCTACGTGGATCCCTGAAAGTACGATCCTGGGTTATCTTCGCAGGACCGTACGAGAAAATGATCGTTTAGATAACGATCGAGAAGTCTGAATTGCGTTCTTGGATGAGAGCGACACGAGGGAGGATCAACCCCTGACAAAAAATGCCCGACAACGAGGGAGACAGAGTGGCATGACGTTAACGTAACTCGGTAGATAAGCCTCGAAATGGTCGTCGCGAGATTTCTTTCACTGCTTTGCCCAGCAACGAGTGGCGCTCATGCGAGAGGAACTATGCGAATCCATAAAAACAGATATTACTTTGGGCGGTGAAGAATTGCTTGTAGCAACCCTTTGCTTGGCAGTTATACACGATGATCCATCATCTGAGCTGGAAATATTTAATAACGGATTTTTTTCTTGAAAAATTTGATATTGATTTATTCTTAGTGAGATTTGAATGAGCGACATTTATTTGTTGGATATGCATTTTACTTGTATCGTAATATATTAATTTTAATTTACGAATTAAAGATTAAAATTCTGTGTAAAATTAACTGGTAAGAAGTTATCTCTTTTAAATAATGAGTGTTTAACACGTAGAGAATATTTTTTTGTTCAACTGTCAACAATCTGCAGCTCGAGAAATACAAATACGTTGTGCAACAAATCTTCTCAGTTTGAGAGATCACCTCACATATGAGTAACAAAAAGATATACGCACGCGTATAAGATACGTCCGCGAAAATTTATGGACGTAGTTATTCATACTCGTAGCTCACGCTCTATGACTAATTATTATAAATTCATAACCGTAGACCTGGCTTTCTTGTAAATCCGCCGCAATAAATGGAATACTTGAGGAAGATATCAAGTTATAATAAGATTGAACGCAAGATTTCACCGACAAGCTTATTTAAACTAAGAGATTAATTAAGAAAATTCTGAAAGAACAGAATATTATGGAGAAAAAAATTCGTGTAAAATAATAAAAAATATACGTTCATATAAAATATACGTTAATAGAAAATATACGTTCTTATTGTCATAACGGCGTAAATTACAGGAAAAAGAAATTTCCGATATAAGAAAAACTTGATCGTTTAGATCATAATTTCCGTTTCTAGGCGAGCTTTATATTACATCGCGGCAGCAATAACCTCTCTCTCTCTCTCTCTCTCTCTCTCTCTCCTCCTTTTCTCTCTTTCTCTCTCTTTTCTCACGGAGATACTTCGTACAAAAATTTCTTTCGCTTTTCCGTTCATCGAACCGACGAGGAAAGAAAGAATGTAGCGACAGAAGATGTCGGAAGAAAGCGGAGGTGAGAGTAGAAGTGCAACGACGAGCGACGTCTATCCTCAAGGGTGGTAGACGATACCACGTGCAAGCACTTCGTGCCAATACGCCGCGCGTCAGGATTACGCTTCGCCGCCTTGGAATTGTTTAACTTTAATAAAGCTATATCCTACCAGCATCCTTCCCCTCGTAGCCGTGATGTTGTCCTCCACGCCGCGACTAGACCGGGGGATACCGTCGAGATTGCCTAGATGGCTGTGTGCTTCTCTTGGCTTAAGCGCCTCCTCAGAGGCGAGCTCACGAGATTATGGCGGCTTCGAGACCGATAAGAAAACGAAAGAACGATAAAGAAAACTACCGTTTATGAAATTATTCCTTCATTCACTGAGATACATTTTATTTTTGATCGACATATAATAATCGGATTTGCAATAAGAGTGAGCAAAAATAATTTAAATTACTTAAATTTTTTGCTAATTACCAGTAGAATTAGAGATTAATATGATAGTGATATACATATGTATACATATTTTACTATATAATAAGTAATGTTTGTCTTAGATGATTGATAAAAGAAGTGACCATTCTCATAATTAAGTCGTGAGACGGTATCACAATCACAACGAAATATTCATCGAGTGATAAATCCGCCGTCGAAGCAACAGGTTAACGTCGAAAGTTCCACCTCTGAGTGCATGAAGCTCGTACCTTTGACAGGATAAATGCAACGATAAATGATTGGCTCGTTACACCAACATAATTCGTCCACTTTCAATAGCCAAGCGCTTCCTGAAATAATTACTCAGCAAATTGCTGAGAATATTCTCTTTGATCGAAGTAACGCGCAATATTCTCCACAGAGTACGAAATTGCGCAAGTTGAACGACAAATCAACTCGATATCGTCATTCCTGTCGTGCGTACGAAGCAGGATAGCCATCGGAAATGAGGTATGATACGGACGCGTGGGATCCGAGATAATTTGTCGCTTGATTGCCGATTCGTGATGCCCGCGGGATTTCGTTGATGGCTTCGAAATCGGCTAACGCAGAATACTCCGCAGAGTTCAATGTGATTAATAGTGATCGCGCGTGTTTCTCGCTCATACGTTTATCGCATATCCACTGTGAATGCAACATTAACTCTGTGAGAGAGAGAGAGAGAGAGAGAGAAGAAAGAAACATGCTTTCTATAATAAACCAAGAATGAATCAATACTATTAAATTCATAATATCAAGTATTGTATTCAATTGAGAGATTTTAATTATATCGCTATTGCTTTAATTCAATATATAATTTAATGAACATAATGAAGTTAAACAATTTAAATCAAGAAAATATATTAAATTTGACTCTTTAGTTTATTATTTATACTAAATGCTTACGCTAAAGCGAACGTTATTTATGTTAAAACTACGCACATATGGAAATAAATTATTTATACTTTGATACATACAAAGATTAAAAATAAATAAATATTATTTAATGCAAGAAATTAGATTACTGTTACTTCTTCTAACAGTATCATATCTAACAGTAAATAAAATGCTAATTAAATTTAAAAAGTAAAGAATATTTTAATTTAATTACTTTTATCTACTTTCCCTTCAAAACATATCGATTTCCGCTTTTCTACGGCGACGAAGTTCAGCGGAATTCGCAAACTACAAACTCATAACGATTTAGATTTGCACGTGTTCACTGGCGAGTGTTCTACAGCAATCATGAAAGCTACCAGCCAGGTTTACCGCCGACTCAGATTTTCACGGAGAATACACAACCCTCGTTCGTAACAACAACGATCCCGTCGACGATAACAGACTTATCTCTATCACGTTTTCCGCTCACAGTATGGGCAAAATTCGAGATCGCCGCGATTGCTCAGCGGCGTTTCGGTGGAAAGGGTGGTGGACAGTACCTACCTACCAAGTAGCTTCGTTTCTTCGTTCCCGGCCCCATGGTACACCAGCTCTGTAATTCGATAGTTTCGCTGGTTTCACCAGTTCCGTAATCCTAGATTTTCCGAGCCATCTGCCACTCCGCTCGTTACGCAGCGGAGATCGCACCATTGAATCCGCCGAGTTAATTCTCGCGATTTCTCCTGGGTTGCGCTTCAAGAAACCAGTTAACTGATATGTTCGTGACGATTATATACACGCGCGTATGCGACGACAGAAAAGCAATTGTC
>Ga0157364_1004625_pt1 | contig 13787 bp, 8 predicted proteins | sample AttsexASBM2_FD_111476 | JGI IMG/M metagenome (GOLD analysis project Ga0157364, IMG submission 111476) | Fungus gardens microbial communities from leaf cutter ant in Ribeirão Preto, State of São Paulo, Brazil - Atta sexdens ASBM2 | ecosystem: Host-associated > Fungi > Mycelium > Unclassified ... | reverse complement strand
GACGTAGTCGCGGAACCGCGCGCGCGCCCGCGATTTAAGCCGGGGGTTCTTTTGTGCGAGCGTCTCTCTCTCTCTCTCTCTCTCTCTCTCTCTCTCTCTCTCCCCCCCGCTCTCCCTTTCTCTAGCACAGGATGTATAGCACGGGTCAAGTAGGATCCCGCGCGATTCGACTACGCAAAGCACGTATTTCGCGGCATCCATCGAGTCGTTAGAATTCAACCTCAGGCGCATTGTGCTCCGATCGTTGGAAATAATTAAGCTCTCTCCACGCGGGCAAAAGCTCACGGGACCGAGCGTCCTTTTAGAGAAAGGAAGGGGGAAATGAAAATCGCTGGAACATATCGTTTCGACATACGAATGGAATGCGTTTCATGTTCGGAAAATTAATCGAACGTGGTGGTGTAACTTTTTTAAAGCATTATTGATCGGAAAAAGAATTCGTCGTGTCGTTCGTGTACTATATATTATTTTTAATTCAATAACGTCGAAAGCATGGATCTTCTATTATAAAAATGATCCAATAAGATTACTAAAGTTATTCAGTATTAATCAGTTTCATTATTCTTTCTACCTTTTCTGAAATAATTAATGTTATCTAGAAATTCTCAGCGTTATCTCTTTTCGTGATTATATAATAAATTAAATATATTCATAAAGCAGGAATTAAATATCAATCCAATCGCATTAAAAAAGCGGGAGAGAGAAAATTTATTTATGAGAAAATAATAATTATTGCACATAATGTTTTACGTTGGGCAGAACAGAAAATGGAATGAAGATATATAATTGTTTCAGATAGGTTTTAGCGAGTAGTGGTAAAACTCTCTTCTTTCATTTAAAACATAACACCCATCTCATAAATGTGCACTTTGCGCATGAGGAAGGAGCTTGTTTCATAGAAGTAGAAATTGTAAGAAGTAAAATACGGGATTAGGAAGGGGCCATGTTTGCCATGGAGACGACTTCAAATGGATTTGCTTGCAGCAAAGTGAGCCCAGGTCGGTCGCGGCCGACGTAATCGCCAGAATCCATCCTGTTATAACTTATGCAAGTCTTCGCATAATCCGGGAGCGTCCACCTTCTGTGTTATACGTTTTGAGAGTGCGCTAGAAAGCGCGTTGAACATGTAAATTTAGAGTTGCGTGGATTTTCATTTCAAACGAAAAGGCAATGACTATGCGCAGGGTGTAAAAAATCTTGTACGATGGATATTCATAGTTATTATCAAGCCACGGCTTATGCGAATGAAATTTATGTTGCATATGTTTGTCTCTTCTTTATTTTACATTAATGAACTTTTTTGCATATGGAGATTTTGCCATGCTGTATGGATAAATAAAACATTTAAAACATTTTCGTTAAAGAAATTAGAAAATTTCAAGAAATCGGTAAGGCCGATATTAATATGTGAGTGAGTAAAAAAATATGCGAAATGTAATGATTTCTTCTAATTAAAATTACAAAAAGTATTTGCGTGTTCCACTATAATTTTTCGTGTGTTATTCCTTTTGTATGTTATAATTTGCATTTTTTTATTAAAATTGTACATGAAAAGGACGATTTTGTTGAAGTATAAAAATGTAATTAGATACAGATTTGAAAATAATTTTAGACCATTAAAATAATTATGTTGGACGCTCAAACTGGTTACTAGAATGTCAAAACTTTTTACTAGTATTGCTCATCATATTTGAAATTTCTACGTAATTATTTTGAACGTAATTATGTAGAAATTTCAAATATGATGTGCAATGCTGTAAAAGTCCAATGAAATTATTTTCAGATTTGTATCTAGCTGAATTTTTAGATACTTTAGCAAACCGTCCTTTCTTTGTGTTTAATATTTGTAATTATAATTGTATGGCAAAATAAAATTGGGGTGTCCAGGATATTTTAGCAAAATTGTTCTTTCCGTGCAATTTTTGAAAGAAAAAAATTTATATGATTTACAAGGTCTTTTATTTTTATGCAGATTGATTGGATTCGACGGTTATAATTTACAATATAAAATGGACACATGCATGCATATACATACGTACTCGTTACAATAGCAAATCTGCAAATTATTCTCATTTCGCAATCGCTTCTAACTTGATTACATATTAATTTATAATTATTGTTAAGTGGAGCGTACATTTTATTCGGAGATTGTAGTATACATTATAATGAAGCGTTAACTAAAAGTATGAATTAAAATATGATTATTCCTAATTACATCTGTGTGTAATCATCAACTGCGCGTCTGATTTGCAATTTTGCTGAATTGAAATTCAGCTAAATGCATGATATTTGTACACAATGTTTTTTATAAAAATTGTCTGACTAAATTATAATTTCGGTTGCATTCGTACATTCAAATTATTATTGCTAATTTATAAAGACGTTTAAAATAATTTTTTTGTTGATGATACACCTCTGTGCTTAAACAAATTGCAAAGTACTCTGTTAACTTAACTTTTTCAATATCACTATATAGGATCGATATAGTTTTCTGTCCTCCGTAAATATGGTCAAGTTACTGGTCTTTCGCTTTTGTTATCTTGGAAAATGTCAGGAAAAGATTCAAGATACAAGTGTAACATGTGACGATAAGGGGATAAATGTTTAACTGTGAGAAATTTGTCCCGGGAAGAAGATGTAGAAAAGATATAGCCGGTGGCACAGGTTGCGCGCAGGATAAACCTTCAGGAAATCGCCAATAGTTTTCAACATTCGCTAAAGGAAGATAGGAGACGAGGAGAAAAGGCATTTTCGAAAGCCCAGGTTTCCCACTTGCGTCGTTTCCTCTCTTCACCTGCGTGCTGTTCACTTAGCGTTCTCTCTCGCTTTTTGCCGGTCTTTCTTACGCCCGCCTTGCAAGTTTCCGTAGTTTCTATCTCTGCTTATACACCCGCCACCTGATGCTTTTATCTTGCTCTTATCTTTCAAAAGACCGACACGACGCGGTGCTCCCGGGAAGAAATTCGCCGTGGTCTTGTTCGGCGCTTAAAGTAAAGTTTAAACCGCATCATTGAATCCATCGATCCTTCTCTCTACCTTTTTTCTTCCGCCTACGTGCTCTGCTACAACACATTTCTTTAGTTTTCTCGCGTTCGTTCCTTTCTGTTTTTACGCACCTCAGTATTTTCAGTTTGTTTGTCGCGTTTGCCTGATTGTTATCACAGTTTTTCAAACTCACCGCAACGTAGGAACATTTTTTTCGTCATCTCGCTCCTCGCTTTCCGTCCATTCTTTTTGCGTCTCCATTTATAAACTGTTTCCTTCAGTTTATCTTGCCTCGCAGTGGCCCCGCTCTATTAAAACTTTGCATTCCCTTTGTCTCTAACTTTACTGCACCGCCTATGCGCCGCACCTCATTTCTTTGTCGCCCCTCTCATTTTCAACCTCATGTATCCCATCTTCCTTATTTGATCTCGCGCTGCCACCTTGCTACTTTCACTCCATTTATTTTCTTTTAAGTAACTGGTGTATACTACCGTTAACTGTCATCTCTTGCTCGTCCTCTCATTCACAGAATATTATCCCCTTTCACCCTTTCACGCCACTCCTTGCTTCTGTACTTTCTTTCCCTGCATTATTTCTCGTACATACAATCTTGATATCCGTATGTTCTTTCACTGTCGGCATTTTGTAGATATTCTTCATCTTTTTATTCCTCTACATCACGCGTGCATCGTTTTATTCTCTACATTTTTCTCGTTCCCTATGGATACATGTCCATACGCTGTATTGTGTCTAGCGAACGCGTGTTCAAATATAAAAAAGTACTTCAAGCAGAAGTCGTTGCTTGCGATGAGAGAGCATCGAGCGTTTTCATACAAGAGAATCTTCTGCAGTATTTAAAATCGTCTTCGTTACTCATTGTATTTTTCTTGAGCAAACTTGAGCAAACATATAATCTTTGTTTGGAAGAAGAAATTCTTAGCAAATCGTAACTGTCACGTTATTAAAATTATTGTATGAATTTTTATTTTGTACAGCGAGAATGTACTCTGTTGTATTTACCTGGCAAAGAGCCAGATATATTGATTTATTTTTCTTTTATTTTAGCTTCAGTATAGCTGAATGTACCGATTATATATAGTATTGACGATGGTAGTTACCTAATTGTCATATCGATACAATTGATCAACAAGGTCATACAATACCTATACATTATACCTTAATTGACCCATATTCTGTTGAAATCGATTGACTGTTTTGAGACAATGAATCTTACAATAATGAACAAAAGGAACTACAATATTGTTACATTAATAAAATTCGTAACATAATTTGAATTTGAAAAAGAAAGAGCAATTTGTGCATTTTAACAGATTTTAATAACTTTATAGAAAGTACTCTCTGCAGCTTGTTATAATATTTTAATTTATGAAATACTAAAAATATGTGATAATATTTATAAAGTAAATAGTTTAGAAGCATACAATTCGAATGTTAAAGCATAATTCAATTTAAATTAAAATTTACTGAGTCTCAACATCAACCTCGTATTTCATTGCAGGTAGACTGTGCATGACAGGTATTTGGATTGCAATGCCTGCCATATGTCGGAATTTCAAAGATGATTCGCTTTAAAGAACTTGTTATTATAATAACATGACATGATGATACAACAAAGAATTGAACTTTTTAATTTTGTTTTATATCTCTTCTCGTATCTTACAATAATGTACTCATACTCATTTCAGTATGTTATGATAGGAAACAACAAAGAGATGTTTTATCTTTTTTAACGACTCATTTAAATATACATAAAAAACACGCTTTTTCAATATTACTGTATTTTTTAACTGTATGTCTTTACTGTTGTAAATTAGATCTCTCAAAAGATTCAAAATGAAAGTAACATTGGATCTATACACTTCATTAACATCACAGTATTAACATATGGTATTTATAATCGGTTCTTGTATTTAAGATCATTTTAAGTATAGTCTTAAGATGTCAATCACAGAGTCGTGTTAATATTTTAAGACATTACTTAAGACGATCTTAAAATAAGAATCGACTATGAATACCAGCTTACGTTATAGCTTTCAGCAATTCACTTATAACAATAATTTTGCTGCCTCGACAATAAGACTTGCGTTCTTGCAAGTCGATAGGAATTTTCAGTAGTCGCAGACGCAAAGAGCACATATAGAAACACATAAGATGCAGTCTTGCAAATCGATAGGAATTTCCAATACTCGCGGGCGTAAAGAGCACGCGTAAAAACATGCATATACGTATCTACGCGGGGCGTTGAGGAACATGCAAAGATACAGACAAAAGGGGTGACCTATATACATACAGCGGAGGTACGCCTAATTTGCATTCGCTTTGACTTTTAAATTCCGCGACACGGACTTTACAATGGAGCGAAGTGCCGACGAGATGGGAGCGAGAGTGGCAAGGAAGGGGAGCGAAGGAGGGGACGCACGATGCCCGATGCAGAGATGCAACGATGCCATTGCAACGTTGTACAATAGTTCGGTGCAGACGCACCGTTGAGAACGGTGTAGATTTGCCTAGGGGTCAGAAATTCTTCTCATTTTCCACGTCCGTCCATTCATCCCCTTCACCCCCCCTATCTTCCTATGCCTTCACCCCTTTTGCATTCCTTTTTCACTTATACGCCCGTGCTTAGCAGGAAGGTTATCGTTTATCTCGTAAATACTCTCTCTTTTAAAATGCAAATGGTGAATTGTGTAAAAATAAATTATACGCCATTTCTTAAGTAATGTCTGTCCGTTTTCGCTATATACAATAATAATTTGCATGTTCGGATACAGATGGAAAAATATGATCCAACCAACGCAACGAGAATGTGCATGTTTGTTTTTTGTTTTATGCATTTATCGCTAAAAACCAGTCGGGCATGCGTTTTTATTAGTCAGCTTCATGAGTGCAATTTATGTTAAATATAATCGAATTGTTGGTTGCGCGAACTTTTATTAACCTGATAATAGAATAATACTCAATAAGCGTATACTACTGTGATGTTTATTTGTACAATTCTACCAAAATTAACGGTTGTAAAATTAACTGCGATGCTCACCGGCTTTAAAATATATGCTCACCGGCGTTGATGTAATTACTCGAATATTTTCGTTTACGCGAACAGTAACAGGTGGCGATGCATTTTGTTGAGATATTTTCCATGAATGTATATTCGTTTACTTTTGAACGTAGAGCGCAATGGAAACCTAAATTCTATCTTTCCGACACAGTGATAGTGATGGATGGCATCTATCGATAGAAATCCAGAAGCATAAATCGAAATTGCATTCCTATTATATGCATGACGCATTATATTATCGATAATGCGTTTGTTCACTCTTTTATAAACTTTTACGCGACTTGATATTTTGCCACAATGCCTTCAATCATGCAATGCAGAACTTGTTTGAAAAAAATTAATAACTCACAATCAGTCTCGCTTGCTTCTCGTCATTTTCCATTATATTTCCTTTACGTTCTCCATTGTAATGCAATTTCAAGTTCACTTCCTTCATCAAGTTTAGGGTCAATAATGATGTTGTGTATTCTCTTCCTTCTCTCGCTTAAGGCGACGACGTTGTCGTTAACGTGTCTAATATTTTCTTGTCACGTTATGCATAGTGCATAATATTCACCCGTGAAAGTCAGACTAACGCAGCTTACGCTAATATTGTTACGCCTATTAATTAGCAAAGTTGCTTCACGGCACAAGCTGCAAACTTTGTCCCTGAAAGAGGTAGAGGGATTAGGGAGAGGATGGGCAGGAAGGAAGCTTTTCTCGTTTTCTACCTCTGCGGCCAACTCTCAAGTCAACTGATTTAAGTAAGTCAATTTCTCCGCTACTTTATTTTAACGTATTAGACGAAAAGTTACACCGCTTTTTACTGGTACAGAAAATCTTATTGAGCCGCTTTTCCTCTCGTTCTTCGGGAAACAAAGCTGCAGAACTTTAGGAGAGACGCTCAAGTGTGTTTAATAAACGTGACAACTAGAAGTAGATTCACGAGTGCAAGTAATTCTCTATTCATTCGAAAGACTAATTTCACATTTCGCTTCATGCGAATAATTACAATTGACAGACGTTCGTTTTATTTTTAAATATATTGTTTCGCTAACTTAATCTTCCTCTAGAGAAATATTATTTTTTAAGAAAACTGACAAAGCGAACAAATGTTTTTCTTTGGCAACTTTTTAGCAAAAAAACAAATAAGCAAATAAATTGAAATATTAACTAGAAATGATTTTATTCACTTTGTTCCGCTATATAACTTATATAAAACGTCAATCGGTTGCGTTTAAAAGACAGCCGCGTGTCGTGATGACGAGGAGACGTGAAAGCAAAGACCTTAAGAAGAAGGAGACACATGAATATAACAGGGTAGTAGCAGTGCATTTTCTTTCCTCTGCACAAAGCGGAGTTTCTCGGGACGAAAGCTGGGACATTGCGCCGCTCTCTCTGTCTTTATCTTTTTCGTAGAAAGGAACGCTCTACAGAGAGACGCTATTTCATCTTATCCAATCGCTTTGTCTGCTCCGTACCGAGGTTGACGGCCCCTTAACACAATTTTTCAAGTGGATCGCCGATGCTGCTTGTGATTCCCAGACTCCCTCTTCCTTCGCATCTCTTTCTTTACACACACACACACACACACACACACACACACACAGTTTTATATATATATATATAAAATATATCTATATATATATTTATATATATATATTACGTATATATATATTTTTTTTTATCCTCATACTAACTCGAACCGACCAGCTTTCGTCCACCCTCGACGCTCTTATCCAGATACATCGCGAAGATCAAAAGACGCGTTCAGCACGAATAAACATTGTGCACTTTGGTCCTCGGCAATGTCGACGGACTTCTACGCCGCGCACGTGCATCCTTTCGAAGTTGCGAGAGCGTAAGACCTCTTGTAAGACGCATATGGAGTTTAAATGCAACGACGAAACTTGCGTCAGCGAAACTACCTTTCGACTTCTTCCGGCTCGCGAATGGTACTTTCACGATAGCGCGAATCACTCGAATACATTGCCATACCCCGTACGTCCCTTCCTTTCTATACGAGCAATCGTATCGTGACCGGGAAAATTCAAAAGCGTTCTCGAATGCGTCTCGTGTTCGTAGCGTTTCGTAGTGAATACTTGACGCGAATGCTCGACGAAATCCGCGCAGCTCGTATCTACGCGTATAAGCTTCTCTCGGTGGCAAAAGGATTATGCTCGTTTCTCACGATGTATAGTTGCTCGATGACATTCTCTCAAGTAGTACCTCCAACCAACCCTCCAATCCCTGCAACCCCAACTCATACACTCTCGTTATTCTCGCACTTCCGTCCGAGTCTTCGTCACCTTCCAACCTCCCAATCGGCGTTTTGAATGTGTCGCCGCAATAGTTTACAGGTTGCGCGTGCAACGCGACTACGTGACGAGAACGCCCAACTAAATTAAACTAAACTAAAGCGCAACGTTCGTTCCCTCGATGAGAGTGGAAGAGAGATAGAGATAATGGTAACGTATTACGTGTTGCTGAAAACGCGTCTATGGTCCCGGACCCGCGCATCCGACCCGGACTCGAACTAACGGGATGCAATTAATGTCTGTCAATTTTCAGAATTCAATATTCTACGCTCCGCGGTGGCCGACATGAGGTTGTAACGAGCGTTTCCGATGCTTGTAACGTTATGTTAATATGATACTGAAAATGAAGTTAATGAATCATTCTCTTGGCAAAAGAGAGCTTTGAAAAAAGAATTGCTATTCATTTTAGAATATCGAAATATGGTATGTCGTAGAGATATCAATTGAATTAGAATTATAATTATATATCACATCGTTTATCTCAGACATTTAACAGACATGTTATACGTTTAGATTAAAATAAGAATGTTCGCGTTAATCTCGCGTTAATCTAAACGAGGTACACATTAAGTTACACCGCATTTATTACATGCGCCGAAAAGTTCGGGCGTTTTCGTTTCCGCGCTGCAGGTGCATCTCATTAGCCTTCGGCCGCTTAATGATGCTTCGACTTAACTTTCTCGCACGGCATAAAGTTGGTTCGCAGCAATTTCTTACTCGGTTTCTTTCCGTCTCGGCCGCACCCTGGCAACGGATGTTCGACATTCTCTCGTCGTTGATTCTCCCAAGGGTACTGTTCCCACTCGATTTTCCACCATCTCTCTTCCCCAACTAGGCGAGAGAGCTTCTCACTAATTGCTCGGGTTACATTATTGTACGTTGTAAAGAACAAGCTTCTTAGTGCGCGCAATGGCATATGAATAAATTAGAGAAACATTTTATGTCGAAGTTACGCTTCGTTGTATTCATGCTTTAATTTTGTATTCTCGAGAAGAAATAAAATTATCAGGTCCATACATTAGCAAAAATTATGAATAAATAATATTAAAACAGATAAATTAGCTCTACATTATAATATATCTTGCAGTCACATCCGATTTATTAAAAGTTTTGTAATCTTCTACGGAATGTGCTGTTTTCGTTATGAGTATCTTAACTGGTTGAGATTTCAGCATGCAAAGTTTCGCAAGTAGATGGTGTAATTTTAACTATTTAACGAGTCCCTCCCCCCCTTCTCCCCTCCCGTTACTCCGTTTCATTGCACATTTCGGAGCAACAAGTATCTTTTTCTTATATAAAACTGCTGTTGAAGGTTGATCGTTATCTGCAAGATAAATCAACTGTCTGATGTGGAAAAGCCTCAGTAAGCGGTAACCCTAGAATGTAACGAGGTAAAACTTTGTTAGTCTTAAAGTGTGAAGGTTAGGATTCACAGTATTTACTTCAAATTCCATTCGATGTGATATAACGTCAAATGTAAATGCCTGATAAAATTTATATTAGCAATGAAAATTCAACCTGAAAATTCCGCAGAAAGGGAACCTCATCAAAGCGCAATTATGATATACTGTCAGAGAGATTCATGTGCTTTTAGGTACATATATACATACATTTACAGTAGTATTATCATTAATATTATCAATATTTGTACTAACGCAAGGATTTTATATTAATTAAAACGAGGATTCGCTAGCGGTTCAGTAAATGTACACACGTTGGTATTCGCATTCGATCGTTGCGCATAATTGTCAATATAATCGTTACAATAATTTATGGTCATCCTATTTGATGGTACCGTGTAGGAGAATATCCAACATGTATATATATATATCGCATATGTATTATACATCTTGGTATGTACACAACGGACATACGGCTGGTCTATGTACGCAAATTATTGCATACACTCCACTTTGAAGACGCACGAACCGAGATAGCCAAGGGCCGCGAATAGGTACATTATTCCCGAAGGAAATTTCATCATGTGAATTCGCGAACTTGCGACTGGAATCTTTAATAAACCAAACTTGGAGCAATTTTCACTTTTATTGAACACTTCGAAAAACAATTCGTTCCACGAACGAGTCCAGCTTTGTGTCGACTTCTTGACTCGCTCGGCAACATTGGTTTTACTCGAGCAAACTTTTTTTGTCACACAACACCTCCGTTGCAAAAGTTGCAAACGAGTCGCGAGGTTTTTTTTTAACGTATAAGTGCATGCGCTTGTGTATTGTATACGTGAGAAATTTATTAAACATCTGACACGCTCCTGAAATATGTATATTCGTGCATGGTGTTCATTTCACATAGGATATATCGTATTGCGATCAAATTTGTCAAAGAATCTATCATTAAAATTAATAGGGTGGGACGTGGGACACCCTATCGTGTTGTAGCGTTGAAAAATTTTTGGTGCCTCGTTCATTGTGGGGTATCATTAATCACGGTAATTAATGTCGCTTTGTGGTTAGTTAGACATGGCCATTAATTACCATCATTTATTACCTATTATCGTAATAATTATAGTTATCGTATAAAGCGAAAGCTGGGATTCTCTATCGCATGCAATACATATCCGCTTGTTTTATTGAACAGACATATATATATCATAATAGTTTTATCCATATTGAAAAAATTAATTTTTCGAAGTAGACAGATACATTTGAAATGCTTTTTGCAACAGAGAGAGAGAGAGAAAGAGAGAGAGAGAGAGAGAGAGAGAGAGAGAGAGGAGAAATTCAATAGCATTTTAAAAATAATTTTCATTATTACTGCGAATTTTTGCGCGAAAAAAATTCAGGATTACGTTAATGGGCGAAATATATTTCCATTTTGCGTTAAAAACCTTCTCTATAATCCAGATTACAATACGATTGAAATTTATGTAATAGAAAATCAGTTTAAATTCTATTTAAATTTTGATTTATATTTTGATAGGGAAAGAAAGGACATTTTGTTATTCATAAAGCTTTTACAATAGTTTATATATTGAGAGAAAAATTTTAGTATTTGTGACTATAAAAAATTACCATGTGCATATGTTATCATAATTGTGGCTACTACTGCTGTAATGTTATTAATAATAATATAATATACTTCTTTAAATAAATGTAGTTGATGATTTGAAATAGTTATAATATGACTATATTATAGTCATGTTTAATGACTATATTATGTTTATTACCATAAAATGACTATATTATGTTAATTACCATAAAAATGATTGCAATTATTATAATTTAATTATAATTTTTTATAATTATTTTTTGGGACAATCATATAAAGTATAGTTGGTCCAAAAAATTACTATCAGTTATATAATGATAATTACAATCATTTTTATTGTAACAATAATTATAATTATTTTTAATTGCTAAACTATAATATATATATTTGTTGAGAGATAGAATTGTGCATATAATTATTATTACTAACAATACAATATTATTATAACAATAATAACCATAATTAATTGATAACATATAATTGTAGTTACATATACCAAAAATTTATCTCAGTGTAATTGATGAAAATTCTTTATTTGCATTTCTTAGCAATAGCAATTTCGAATTCGTGACCGCGCGTTTTATCTGCAATACCGTAAGATATATGAAACGTGGACAAAACGCTACAGTAATATCTGTCTGCGCGATAATGTACCGCGCGCTTGCTCGGCGCATACGCCAACCGTACAGAAATACAGTTAATTAATTATCCGTGGCGCGGGATACTCCATTTGCAAAAAGAGAGAGCAAATTGATAAGGTCCGTCCGGTAACACGGATCTAAGCCGGCGCGGCGCGGCGCGGCGTGCGATGCGTGTAATATGCACGCAAAGAGTTACATTAACCGATACGCGAGCAAATCGCGTCTGTTTCGAAGCGTATGTATACGATGTACCAGCGTGTCGTGTAAATCGAGAATCACGGGAACAACGTACGCACATAGATCACATGCTCGTACTCGCGCATATACGTGTATGCGCGTGTGCGTTTGTACGTGGATTTAGTCCCGTGTCTGAGCTATCAGACAACGGAGAACAATTCGGCACGCGAGTTAGATGCGGTCGGAGATGAGCCAAACGCGCAGTTTCGTGCCACATTTACATGCCGTTGCAACTTTACGACGTTACACGCGGTGCCAAATTACGCGCGTGCATAGGACTTATCCACTTTATTCTACGTGATCTTTTAAGTCTTTTGGATTGCAATGAACGTGTTTCCATGAATTTAACGCGAATGGCGCATGAGCGGTACACACATGACATTTGCTAAGTTTAAGTTGATACACACAAATAACTAAACTGGCTAACAGGGGATACATGCAACCCGCTCTCCATATCGTTACAATACTTGATTATAAACTTGTAATACATGCATGTAACACATGTAAGTAACACATGTAAGATTCTGTAGCTTGGAGTTCGAATATGCAATTAAGAATATGCGAATAAGATTACAACAGTGTTGAATACTAAAAAGTTACGTTGAAGAACTTACAATTACAGTTAATAAAATTTGTATTTGTAGCTGCGTTTCTGTTGAAGAACTTGGCTTAGTCTCTTGAGACAAGATAATAAATGGATCTTGAGAGTCAATTTGATATTCGTAATGTCATATTTGTAATTCAACTGAGGAACACCGAGATGGAGTTTGTCTTGAAATACAGCTTGAGTCTATTTCTCTCATGCTTTAGTTTCGATCCTTACAACGGGATAGTACGTATATATTAATCATTTTTTAATCTAGTATCAATCCGGTATCGAATTGGAAAAAATTCCGTATTATTTTAATGTGTTTCAGACATGATTTGAAAAGAGAATTTATGTTTACGTGAAAAATCTGACTTGAAAATTAATAACAAATTTATAAAACATTAATTCTGATTTTACAAAAAAAGTATTTCAATATTATTTTTTTAAATGTTTCTGATGTCGCATATTAATAGGACAGAATACTTATAGAAATTATCTTTTTGTAAATTCGATATATAGACGTATCGTTAAATTATTTAATGTGTAATGTTAAATTATTTAATTTAAAAAATGAAATTTACTTTTATTTCGATGAATGAAATATTTATGAAAATTAAGTAGTTGTTTTTCTTATACCTCGAAAGTAGCGAAATTCTATAATTTTTTAATGAAAAAAAACAAATTAAATCATGATATTTTTCGCAAAGATCTAATTTGATTTATTTGATTAATTAGAATTATTCAATTTTCAATTCATTAAAATCACATAGTTTTGTTCATTTCGATTAAAATGTGGATGAAAATAAAGTGTTATATTTATAAATGTTATATTTATAAATAATTAATGATTAATTTATATAAATGCTCTGTAGATTGAAATAGAGAATTCTAATTCTTCAATTGGATTTATTTATTACATTTTATGTGTGTGTGTGTGTGTGTGTGTGTGTGTG
>Ga0157364_1004624_pt1 | contig 13788 bp, 2 predicted proteins | sample AttsexASBM2_FD_111476 | JGI IMG/M metagenome (GOLD analysis project Ga0157364, IMG submission 111476) | Fungus gardens microbial communities from leaf cutter ant in Ribeirão Preto, State of São Paulo, Brazil - Atta sexdens ASBM2 | ecosystem: Host-associated > Fungi > Mycelium > Unclassified ... | reverse complement strand
GGTTGTCCGGAAAGTTCGTGCCGATTTTGAAGGAAAATTGAAACACAGAAGATTTAAATTTTTAATTTCATTTATTAAATTTAAATCTTTTGCGGCACGAACTTTCCAGACAATCCAATATATATAAGATATTATAGCATTAAAAGTATGCATACTTATTTATACAGCATTTATATAACAAAAAAATCAAATTTAATAATAAATTATCGAAATATTTGTTAATTTATAATTGTAAATTTTTTTAATTGTCGGTAATGTTATCGTTCTTTAATTATCCCCGAGTCTCCGGAACCCCATTGATATAATCACGATTTTTGCTCAGGATCGACGGTCTAATAGTATCTCGATACAAGTTGCAAGTATTTATTTTGATCTTTTGAGCTATCATTCTTCAAAATTACCGCGGTGCAAATATTTAAATGGCGCATGTAGTGTCGCGCCATGTTTGCTCTGTACACACAAAATTCGTCTCAAGAACGAGCACACCTGGGTTTGGTTTCTTTCACCATATCATCCCTATGATTTTCAGTTGGCAGCATTGCATGAACACAGGAAGTAGAATGCTAGTGAAGTGACGACTTTTCCTTTAAAATTCTGGCGTTGGAAGGTATGTATGAGCCGGCTCATCGTGTTTGTTAAATCCGTTCGCATCCACCTCATCGTCGAGGTATTTATTTTATGCGAGATAATTTCTCGAGTAACAGACTTGGTGCCACAATGTAAATAGAAAATGTTATGTCTATTCGCGAGAACTGCCATGAAATCGCGAGAAATACGCGGCATGACGTGCACAGTTCAGAATGCTGCTGACCGTCACGTTTATAGTCGTGCAGAATCTGAGAGAGATATGATCGATCTGTCTGTGTTTTCAGGACGCAATGGGTCGGTACTCCCACGAACCGGTCAATCAGACCAAGTCATGCAAAGCGCGTGGCTCTAATCTTCGTGTGCACTTCAAGGTAAATATCTCTTTTGAGAAAATATAACCTCAAACGCGATGTTCTCTCCCAGGGATGTTTACGAACGTGAGTACAATCGATCATCTTTTGCTACAGAATACCCATGAGACAGCGCGTGCTATCAAAAGCATGGCCCTGCGGAGGGCACAGAAGTACCTGAAAAATGTCATCGAGCACAAGGAATGCGTTCCTTTCCGTAGGTTCAATGGTGGCGTTGGCAGGTGCGCTCAAGCCAAACAGTTTGGCACTACGCAAGGTATGTCAGCATCAGTGAAGTTGTTCAAGAATGTGTTCTATGTAAGAGCCACATACTACATAAGGCACACAGAAAATTTTGAACAGTAAGATGTAAGCAGGAAGGAAACATGTTGGATTTGTTACTATTTATGTTTAGGTTCTTATAATCTCTATTATGAGTGATTAATTTATTTATTGCTTATGTTTTATTGCTTAAATTTTTGTGTATATCATGGCCCTAACATTCTGGAACACTTAACATTGTAAAAACAGTTGAGGCGACAAAAAACATGTAATAGAGGATTGTGCTCTTTGTTTCTTTAATAGCGAATGTGATTGAATGCACTTAGTGCATACTGATACATATTAAAGTCACATCATACACAAATTTAGTATATTTACATGACCTTTTATCTTTCATTTAATAATATTGATGTTATAATTCTTATTTACTTAAGCCAGTCGCGTTTATATGTTTTATTTTATTTCCACTGGGCTGAAAGAATAAAAGAATGTTAATAAGTCAATAAGCAAAGTGAACTTTTAGGTTACATTTATACGGCCCAATTTATGCCAAAATTTTAATCGCAGTTATTTATATGTCCTTTTTATATCAATGTAATAAGCCTAAGTCTGTTCATCAAACAACTTTGAGTTATTACATCGATGTAGTAACTTCATTGTAAAATAGCGTTTATATGTAACATCAGTAGTTATAACAATCAATATTATAACTATGGCATAAATTGGACCATGTAAATGTAATCACTGATGATAAAGATGTGATTTAATATAGAATGGGTTAAATCATGAGATTATCAATATATTTTAATTTGCTATTAAGTAAAATATATATTCCATAATTCAAAATATTTATATTTCACTTTTACATTTAAATTAAATCAATATATGACAACTTTAATATGCACTAGTGCACACTAGTGTATTCAAATTTGCTATAATAAAGTTTATGACATATAATGCTTGTTTTTCTGCTACATGACTTGGGTTTTAATGAATTATTAGAATTACGTCACACAGAATGCAGAATTTCTAGTAAAATTTACTAGGTAATACAAAATTGAGAAAACAATCATATCAATTATTTTTCTCGATTTGCTATTATCGCGTAGATTCTCCTCTGCCTTGTAAGCAATAAATAATTTCTATGTATACTATTTTTGAAATCTTATATCTATGATACTCGAAATTACTCTGAGATCTTTAATGAAAAAAAATTGATCAATCGCATTGATTAATTAGCTAAATTGTTCAAATGTGATTTGTTAATTCTTTCTCTATCGCTCTTGAAGCGATTTTTAGCATTGTGAACATAAAATTTAACGTTTATGCAAACGTTGATAATCAAATCAAATTATTGAGAAATTAAATATATGGTCTAATAGATTAGATTTATAACAGCAAATATCTAACTATTTATTTCTTAGGTCGTTGGCCTAAAAAATCTGCGGAATTTCTGCTGCAACTTTTGAAAAATGCAGAGAGTAATGCCGATTATAAAGGACTCGACGTGGACCGTCTTGTAATCGAGCATATTCAGGTTAATCATGCGCCTTGCCTTCGTAGAAGAACGTACAGAGCTCATGGTCGTATAAATCGTAAGTATTTTTAATTTTGTAACAAATATTAAACCTATTTTTATTTTTATCTTGCAAGAGCATCGTTTATCTTTTCTCTTTTTTTTTCCAACATGGAAAGAAAAAAAGGAAAGAACTGCAATAAGTTTAGAAATAAATTGACTAATTCTTTAAATGTATATAGCGATTGTTGCTAAGACTTATGATTCTTATAGCTTATATGAGTTCGCCTTGTCACATTGAAGTAATATTGACAGAAAAAGAGGATGTTGTTGCGAAAGCCACAGAGGAAGAGCCATCGAAAAAGAAACTTAGTAAGAAAAAGCTCGCTAGACAAAAGGAAAAGATGATGAGAGAATGATTTTATTACTTTATATGGACGTGTATTATGAATATACCGTGAAAAATGAAAATTATTTGGTTTTTACTTTCACTTTCATGTCTTTACTTACGTCCTATCCTGAACACAATTGATATATACTGAAATGTATTTTATCATCGGTTTTACGGTAAATATCATCGGTTTTTTTTCCTCATAACCTTCAACTTCTCAATCTTGTAAAAGTGAACTATATATGAAATGAGAATCGAAATTAAACCCAAAACTTACAAATCAATTAAAATTTGCTCTTTACAACTAAACTATGGTGTAATACATTCATACTTAACTACTCTTACTAAAAATGAAATATAATAGTTACTGTGGTTATGAAAACAGAGCCACCTACATAAAAATTAATAATATAGTTATTTTATCGATCTGTTTTCAATCTTGTTGGTAATATTATCATTACATAGTAGCAACAGTTTATAATTAAAAAAACAATGAATTATTACCGAAATAAGGTGCATGTATTATAGAGAATTTTGTACCCTGTGTTATAAGTAGTCTGGTCATAATAATAAATTATTAATGTAAGCCATCGCGGTCAAAGTTAGATGTTTCGAATGATACAATATATATTTTTTATTAAATCAATTATTTTAGATATGATTGCGCCTAGTAATAATTTTCTTTTAACTCTGGCTGGGATAATATTTTTCGCAATAAATTCTTTACAATTTTTCTAATTTAATTTAGGGAGATTTCAGACTGTGTTGAAAGTCCGAAAGTTATCGGCGCGCAATTATATCTAAAATAATTGATTTCATAAAGAATATATAATATATATTCTTAAGAAGAATATATAATATATATTGTATTATTTGAAATATCTAACTTTGACCGTGATGGCGTATTCTCTATGTATTTATATATACAGTCATTTCTTAAGTCTTAATAAAATTTAATTAGTTATTAAAAATTGCAACGAAAATATTTACTGTAGAACTGAAGAGATAATCAAAATTTCAACTTTATGTAATGAAGGAAAATCGCAACAAGAAATTACAAAAATTATAGATCGTTTCAGAAAAATAGTAGAAAATGTATTAAAAGAAATAATGAAGAAATTCAAGATTCTAAACAAAAAACTACATCTCGAATTTATCGTCAAATTGTACGTATTTATAAATAGATCTAAGTTATCAAATGAAATTAAAATGAGTGCTTTCTGTGAATGCACGTACAATTCAACGAAGACTAAGAATGTAATTTAAATGATAGATCTGCTACGAAAGTGTCACATTTAAATTTGAAGAATGTGAGATGCAAATTACAAGTTGTAAAAGATCATGTGAAATGAAGCGATAAAAAAAATTAAAAAGTGGAGAAGTATTTTTTAATCAGACGAAACTAAATCTGATGGAATTTAATGGAAAATACTATGAGAAAACGATCAAATCATGAATTGCTACCAAAAAAAATCCATTTTTAAATTTTTTTTTACTCTATTTCACATAGTCTTTTGCAAATTGTAATTTGTATCTCACATTCTTCAAATTTAAATATGAAATTTTCCTAGCAGATCTACCATTTACATTTAAATTACATTCTTAAAATCTTCGTCGAGTTGTACAAGCTTACAGGAAGGTTTATTGTTAGAAACAAGATTTCACTTACTTAGAACAACGAGTTTTTTCATTATTTTTGAGTCTTAATGTATTTTCTACTATTTTTCTAACAACCAATAATTTTTTAAATTATATATATAAATTTTTTATTGCATAAAATTTTTATTTTCTCATTAGCTCTACAGTGAATATTTCTATTTTCATTGCAATTTTAAACTGATTAAATTTTATCATAATTTTATTATATCTAATCTATGAAATCACATTAATATTTAACATAACAAACTTTTTTCATGTTAATAAACTTATATTAATAATTTAGATTTATTTTTATGATCAGACTACTTATAGTACAAGTCATTTCAAGATTCTCGCAATACAACATGAACTTTATTTCGGCAATAATTAATTACGTTTTTTATTTGATATGAATTATTGCTGATGTACAATAAATCACAGGCAAATGAAAACAGATGAGTAAAACAATTGTTTTATTAATTTTTATATATTTTTATAAGTTCTATTTTCATGACTACTACTGTACATATTCGACTTTAAGTGAAAGCGAGAAAAAAGTTTTACTGCGGTCTAATGTAGCGATAAAGAACAGGCTTTTACTCTTACATACATGCGTATTCATTCCTATTAGATGCATCATATATTTTGTATACTATTTGGATTTAATCTCGATTTTTCTAAGCCTAATATTTTATATGTCGTATGACAAGCTTTTCAAGCCTGTTGATTGGCTGCAAGATAGAAAGATCCGAGATCTTCTCTGTCCTGTATCAGTCTAAGTTCTCGGTCTCTTGTTAAAGACGTGATTTCTTCTGCATATATCCACTAATATATGGGATCTACAATTTCGGCAGTACCGAATGACTTACAAAAGTTTGGTTCTATTAATATGAGATTAATTTGAATTTTGAATTAATTTACCTTTTATCTCTTTCTAATTCTAAGAATTAAAATTCTGAGAATTAGAAAATAATCAGTAAGTAAACTGAGATTAAAATTAATCTTACATTGATGAAACCGAGTCTGAAAAAGGTTGTCATGGCATACTATTCTCGGTTTGCCATTACCTGCCGAGAAGTGACATCAGATAAAATCTGATATATGTATGTACTGGATGGATTTGAATTCGGATTTTTAGTATAGAGAACATAACTCTACACCACGATCATCACTTCTTGATACAGAAAATTGGGAAAGAATATTAAAAGCGTTAAGGAATATGTTACTTTCTTTTAATCTTTTTACATCAATATGTCAAGTTATGTCCAATATGTGACATAATGCGATAACAAATTTATTTATTGTTAGTCTCAATCTTCAATCGAAAGAGAATATATTATAGGAAAATATATTTATTATATATCGTTAATTAGTTCAAGGATTTCATTACGGTACTTTTAAACATTATGATTAATGTCAGTACATGTATAAAATTCAACTAAGGCATCTAATTTGTGTATCATGTATCAAACTAGATGTTCGTTTTCTAGTTTCGTCGCTTCCGTTATACTTTCGCTACAACGTTCTGCTTAAACAATATTCTATATTTATTCTTTACCTATTATAATAAGGATTATATTATAAACAGCAGAAATTCTAATTCCCTACTTGACGAAATGAGAATATTTTTCGAACTTTAAATTTTTTTCTACAATGCTACTTTTGCAATCGTCTCGTTTACTCCTGATTCCATAAAATTCAACGGCACTTATATACTGGACAGAAGATAAATGATCGATCAATTGCTGCCCGATTAGAATGGATTTTTGCTGAGGTCAGGAAAGTGGTTCGCGCGTTGTGTTAGGTAGGAATAAACACAGCAAACCTCCTCCTGCAAAATGAATTATATGAAGTGAGAAAGTTAAAAATAAAAATTGGACAAAAAATTGGGAAATAAAAAGATATTAGAAGCATACCAATTAGAAGAGCCGCCACTATGAAGGTCGGTGCTGGACAATACATGTCCAAGAGTTGGGCTATAACGATATTACCAATTATCCCGCCGAGGCGAGCAGCGACCATAGAGATGGCGATCCCGGTGGCACGCAGTTGCGTCGGAAATACCTCAGTAATGAGACAATCCAATGCTGCATTACCACAACTTATCGCACCGCTGAAGATGGCCGATACGGTCAAATTCTGATATTTGTTGTACACAAAGTATAAGCCGATCGAGCATAGTCCTGATGAAAATGTGCTGAACACTATGGGGAAGTATGCATAAAATATTTTTAGAATATCCTGGTGGAAATAAATCACTGAAATCGCTGAAATCTATGTCAATTGATCCATTTCATGAATTATAGATTTCAGCGATTTATTTCTATCAAAGTAACTATTAAAAAAGCTGTAAAATGCCACATTCTGATAATCTTAGATCTGTTCTTTTCAGCTGATTATCTTGCACGGTTCTCTACAAAAAAAAGGGAGAAAAGATAAAAGAGGAATGATGTAAGAAATTCAGCTTAAAAGATGAGATTTCTGCTTATTGCTTTTGATTTTCATAAAAATAAGCACCTAGAAAGAATTTACGTCCAAGGCGATCCATTCCCAAAACAGCGATGATATTGGCAGGTATGGCGGACGCCACTGTGATGAGAGATTCCATAAAGACAGAAGCTCCGATTTTATCGGAGCAAACATTCTCGACACTATGCGAACCTTTGTTAACGACATAATCGGTAACTTGGCAGATCGAGGCCACTTTGCCTGGTTGATCACGATGGAACTCGTCGAAACGATTAAACAGCTCAGGGAACCACATCATCAAACCGTAGTAACCAATATGGAAGGTGAAATTAATAACGATCGATATTATTGTAAAGCGAAGTATAGGTGTTACGAATAGCAGTCTACTATTCTCCACGATGTCACCCAGCATAGTCTTACACTTGCTTTTTTCTTCAACTTCATCTTTCACCGGGTTTGAGTCTGGATAGTCGTCGAGGATCAATTCTTTTACCTAGGTGATAAATTAAAGATTTTTGAATTGATTTAAAGAACTTACTGAACCTTACATAAAATGATGTTGTATTAACAGCATTAGCTGACAGCAGTTTAATTCGAAATAATTGTTTAATTCAGTGAAACAATTAATAGTATTAATAAAATAAATATGTCATGATTTTGTTAAAATGATTTTAATAAAATGTTATTTATTTCATTCTTATTTGTTTAATCTTGTTCTCACATAACAAACATATCATTTTTTATTGTTGTTGGTATGTTGATCACATCATATTATGAAGACCACAGTTGCTACCAGAATTGTAGCAACTAAGTCTGCATTTATTAGCTTTTACTTATGATAACTTTCTGAAAATTTTGAAATCATCATCAAAATTCGGGTTATTGTTATATCGTTATGTTGCCATAATAATTTATTGGATCACATAATGCTGTCATATATTGCTGACAACGCGAGATAATTTTGATGCTGCTATCTTGCCGAGATAACCGTAAAACGACTAGTAATATATATATATATACCTTTTGCGTATTTCTTCAATATCAGTATATGTGAAATCATTGGAGACAAATATATGACAAGTTGTCAACATTACAAACCACCACAGATTTGCGTAATTTTGCTTAGACATGCTTTGTTATCTGTATTATTGTTATCTTGTTATTGAGTAAGCAAGATTATTAAATAAACAAAAATGTTGGCTGATACTGTTGAGTACAACGTACATTTTTCTCGAGTATTTATATATATATATATATATATATATATATATATATATATATAATGCCAGTTATGATTAAATTGTTTAAAATCTAATTACCGTGTAGGAATCACGTGGTTTACCGGTATTAATAACATATATTTTGCGAAAAATTTCAAGTGCCTCTTCATATTTTCCAGAAGATAAGAGGTACTTGGGAGATTCGGGGAGTAACAGAAGTAACCCCGTTACAACGAATGACGGAATAGCGCAGATTAATAGAAAAATTCGCCAAGAATTGTACGTGAACGTTGTGCTCGTAAAACCCATCTCCCTAGGGATGATCAACCATGCCAAGCCTGTGGGTGAAAAGTTAGAATTGTATATATATATATAAATGTACAAACAAAAAACACTTCAACAAAATTATTAAAACATTTAATAAGTTAAACTAGACCATTATGAATGAATCAAATAAGTAAAAAAGGGTCAAATACAGTCAAAGCTAGATTTTGCCTAATAACATTTATATATAAATTTTTAATACATCTTCTATTATAGTTATATAAACTGCGCGTCGATTATTACGGAACTCAAAACGCAATCACATAAACTGGAACTAAAATTACAAATTAAAATAATCAATTTAATAATGATACTAACATCATCTTTATTAAATTGATGATTTAATTTGTATTATTTTAGCTTCAATTTATGATTGTATTTCAAATCCCACAATAATCGGCGCGCAGTCTATATAACTAAAAGTTTTATTTAAAATTTACATAGAAATCTTATAATAGGCACTTAGTTCCAGCCTGAATTGTATTTGACTTCTTTACTTATTCGTTTATAACTTTTATCTTACCGGCTACGAAAAGATTCCCCAATGTCCAGAATGCTGCCATGAATGACAGCATAGAACCACGTTTGGACTTCGGCTGAAATTCAGCGAAATACGACCAGATGACCGGCCCGCTACCTCCTAGCCTGGAACGTCACTAAATTATTCAACTTTTTCGTTGCTGAGTGAGTACACGTAGCGCGGCTATATCGCAGTTGATAGCAATTATGCTATTTATTTTGGATACTTACGCTGCGCCGTTCAGGAAACGGAACAACATGAAGAGCTCGTATGTCTGGCTGAAGCTAGAAGCAACAATGCACAGAGCGTTCATGAACGAAATGGCGATCAGGACTTTTCGACGACCGAGAGCATCCGCTATGGAACCCCAAGCGTACGCCCCGGCCATCATCCCAATAAAGATGATCGAGTTGAGCCATCCTTTTGCTTGAGTGTCGAGCTTCAGATCACATTGCGCACTCGGCAAGATAAAGGACATAGAGATCACGTCCATCTCCTCGCTGGTACTGACAAAGCCGCACACCGCGAGTAGGAAGTAGTGAAACTTGCCATATTCTGTGAAAATAATAAAATAATGATAAATCCAATAAATATCATTTAACAATATTATAATAACATAAATCAATCAATGTTATAATTTCAACAATGTATCCTATTATATAACATATGTGCAGAGTAGAATAGTAATTAGTTAATGAATTAAAAGTTAATGAATTAAATAAGAAGTTAAGAGATTAATAACATTTAACTTAATTTAATTACTTTTAAACTTTAATTTATTAACTTTTTTCTTTTTAAATAAAAAATTTTTTATCTCTATACGTTAATATTTTTTTCTATAAAATTTTAAACAGAGAATTAATTTAATCTGAATTCACATTCCGGCCGAGATAATATTTTTTGCAATAAATTCTTTGCAGGTTTTAAAATACTAGTAGTATCAAATCATAATTGAGAAAATTTGGGGGGAATATTTTAGATTGATTGTGTTGAAAGATTGGAAGTAAAAAATTGGCACGCAGTCATTTCTGAGAAATTAATAAATGTATTTAAAATACATGTACAGAGTGTTCCGTAATTTTTGGCTAAGTTTTTGTGTAAATAGAACAGACTAAACTGAATCAAAAAGTTCTCCAGCATTTTACAATTTTTGCAATAGTAAACAAGATATTAATTATTAAAAATCACTGAATATTAGTTTTCAATTAATTTTTTACTCAAATACTATCAACTTTATAGGAAAACAGCAAGAGACAAAAATTGCTTATTTTCTTTTCATAAAGTTCTGAGAATTTTTTCAAAATTTTTTAATACCGTATTTTCTCATGTTAGTAAAAATAGTAAAAATAGTATGTCAATAAGAAAATGCAGTATTAAAAAGTTGATTAAAAATTCTAAAACAATTTTTAGAGCTCTATAAGAAAAAACAATTTTTGTCTGTTTTTTTATGAAGTTGAGTATTTAAGTAAAAAAGTATAGAAGATCAATATTCGGCAATTTTTAGTAATTAATATCTCATTAGCCATTGCGAAAATTGCAAAATGGTAGAGGACTTTCCGGATCATTTTAGTCCACTGTATCTACATAAAAGCGCTTGACAAAAAATTGTAGGACATCCTGTATATGTACTAGAGTCTAACATCTAACTTTGATCGTAAGTGGCGCTTCTTCGTATTTATTAGAGAATTAGTTTAGATAAAGCTCAATAATTGTGTCATAGGCGCGACGCTCATAGTACTCAAAGTTGCATATGGGAATTTAACGAACTTTTGTACTTAGTTATCAACTCTATTATGTCATTGTATTATCCTTATTTTATATAATAAGCAATAAAGAAAAAAATGAGCGCTTTTCGAACCTTAGTTGGCTACAAAGTCTATGCTTATTAGTAAAAAAAATTATTCTTTGTACTTCATAAAATTTACAAATAAAATATTAAATTTATCTGATGATCTATTTTACATTGTTCTGTTATAAAAAATATCTGATTTTAAGAAAAATTAGGACATTTAATATCTAAATTAAATATTAGAGGAGAAGGTGCTATTATAGCATCCCAATTACATAATAACTTCTCATTTTACATAATAACTTTGTTAATAATCAATATTTATGTTTAAAATTTGACAATTATATTTGTTAAAATGTTATTGAATCGATTCTGGATTCAAAGTTGCAAAATATTTATTACTTAAGATTATTAATAAAAATGTGACGACATTGCATAATGACTTGAAAAAAAAAATGGGTAATAATATGGTCTTCCACAAAAGTCTTAAAATATTAATTTTGTTTAGAAAATAGCATTTTGTTACAAAATTAATAAAAAAGTAAAAACATTTTAAAATGTAATGAATGTATATACATTCACATAACTTCTGTATATGAGCAGCTTAGTATTAAAAATCTCAGTATTAAAAATAGTGCATATAATATAAACTATAGATTAACAGTAGAGCTACAATCGATTTTCAAATAATTATTTTGATATGAAAATCTCAAAAAAGAAGTTATGAGTAATCAATACCATAGAGAATCACATTAGCAAAATGCCATGTTATTGTTTAAATTTGCATAAAATATATATAGTTAAATAAAATGTTAAATAACAAATAACATACTCAAAAATACATACTATATTCATGTGATAATATAGTTTAAGAAAAACTAGTTTAAGAAAAATGAGGAAGTAGGTATAATTAAATGCTAAAATGGACCTAAAACCTCAGAAACGTTTCGAAATACTTGAAAGTAAAAATGCGTTAATAAGTGCTGGCTACTGAGTATTGATATATTAGCGTTACGATGTAACGGCGAGTTACTGAACAAATAATTCTATAAATAATCATTAGAATCGTTATAATAGCGGAAATATTAAGGGAAACCACAATATATACACTGGCCATTTTCTTCTCTATTTAATTGATTTAATTAAATACACAAGAGAAACAGATAGAAATAGATTCGTGTAATTGTTGTCGAATCCAAACTTCTGATTTTTCTGATACTGGGAAACTTTGTATACATATAAACTAAATAGATAAATTTAGAAAATATCAGTTTAAAAACGGTTAATATGTATTAACCGTTTAATATATGCAATAAACTTACGCTAAATTAAGATTTTCCTACAATGCATGTTTTTACATTTATAATAACAGTTTATAGCTGCTAAATTAACAAAAGTACTTAAGATTATACTATTCATAGACGGGGTATTATTTTAATTGGCGCACTAAAATCTCTTGAACAATACATTTTAGAGAAAAATATTTCAAACAAAAGTTATATGGTTTGCAGGAGAACATAAGATGATGCTATTGATTTGACCTTGGAAAGTTGTTTGAAGGTCTCGTAAAGGTCATCATTAATTTCTTAAATGGAATATTATTCCGTATATTTCATTGCATACTCTCATAGCTTGCCTCGAGAGCTTTCCAAAACACTATAATAATTCTTCATTAAGTACTTTGCGAGTTATAGTAAGGCTTGAAAGTTACAATACCGTCGACATTAGCATTATCCAAGATATTCGACCGACTAAAACCTCTTAAATGTTGTTCAGAATCATGACCTAGATAATATCAATATATTGATGTCAAGATCAAAGCTATTGGAGGTCGTATCTCTTATTTTTATATAGAAATGAATTTTTAGTACAAAAATGAAAATAAGAAGAACAACTTCCAATGACCTTGATCTCGACAAATGTTATCCAGATCATGATCCTGAACAACATTCAAGAGATTTTAGCTATCAGTCAGATACTTTGTAATGTTAATGCCAGCGGTGTTGTAACTTACAAGTCGTATAACTCGAAAAGTATTTAATAAAAATGAACTTAATTATAATGTTTTGTTGGAAAGCTCTCAAGGTAATCTATAAAAAATATGTAATGAAAAGTGGAGGATTCCATTTAAAAAATTCAAAGTGACTTTGTCCGACCTTGACAAGGTCAAACCAATGATACCATCTTATGTCTCCCTCAAAGTCACAAAATTTTTGTCTGAAACATTTTTCTTTAAAATGCGCTGTTCAAAAGATATTTTAATGCGTCAATTAAAATGATACACCCTGTATATGCACGATGTTATTTTTGTAATAAGTGTGAAATGCAAAGGTTTATTCCAATGTATAAAGGAAATAGAATATACTCCTGAGTTGTGTATGAAGTTGACAGAAGACATGCACAACAGCGGACACTCGCGAACACCCGCAGACGCCTGTGTCCAATTTCAGTATGCCGATCTCTTTACTGAATTAGTTTTTTATTCATGCAACTTTTAACATAATTAAATTAATTTTACAAGCCATTAACTTTAACTTAATTTAGTTTTAAAAAAAACATTAACTTAACCCTACGTACGTGTTATATTACATTTAAGGTCCTAAGCAAATAGTAAAAAACAGGTAAAGTAAAAATTACATATGCATTAAGTAAATGCTGGTAAACACACTTCACGTGCCTTTTATGACTATCTACTAATTGT
>Ga0157364_1004622_pt1 | contig 13789 bp, 7 predicted proteins | sample AttsexASBM2_FD_111476 | JGI IMG/M metagenome (GOLD analysis project Ga0157364, IMG submission 111476) | Fungus gardens microbial communities from leaf cutter ant in Ribeirão Preto, State of São Paulo, Brazil - Atta sexdens ASBM2 | ecosystem: Host-associated > Fungi > Mycelium > Unclassified ... | reverse complement strand
TAGATTATTATAAAGTTAAAGAAGTTATGAGTTGAGAGGTATATGAGTTTTAAATTAATTGCATGCGACTTCAAATTTTGTCTCATTTAATCAAAGATATTCTTAGATTATTAATGATTACTGATTTTTAGAATGTCTTATAACCGATATTACCTTATATTGTATAAAATGAATAAAGTAAGCATAATTTGTTTAATTAACATTTGAATTAATATATGGATATAGTAAACGTAATTATGTAAATTGATATTACCTGATAAATGAATTGGAATTACCTGAAAAAGCACGCAACGGTTTTGAGATGTCAAATAAACTTCATGATGAATAAAGGAGGATATTATGTTAGAGCTGCTTCTTTGTTAAAATGAAAAAGTTTCGAGATGTACAAGTTAAATGTCATATTAAAGGACTAAGTTAGCAATCCTCAAGATAATCGATACACTTGACTCTGCTTAAAAGTTCTAATTTATACATCTCGGAACTTTTTCATTTTAGCCGAAAAATAGCCCTAACTTAAGATTCTCCTTTATAATAAATATTTATTAATTAAAAGAAATTTACAAGAGAGGAGAATAAATTAAAAAAATTAATATTATCATTTTATTTTCTGTGCTTTTTGTTGATTAAATAATAATTATATAAAAGAATTTCATTGTTTTGCCTCAGAATGATTCTCTTTTTATTTTAATAATTAATCAGATCTAAAAAGTACACTGAAAAAGAATTCCCAGTGTCTATTGAATTTGTGTTATTAATATAAAATTAATGAGTTAGTGAGAACAATAGATGTAATAAATTTCAATCCAATTTAAACTTCAACTTTCTCAAATCTTCACATTTCATTGCTGATGTATAGGTTATTGCCAACAACTACAATATATGCAAGTATACATTTCGTTACATTCGCAACAATGAAATAACAAGTATATCTACTCAAACAACTATTTAATTGTTGGGAGATTTTTACTAATACAACCATGTGAAAGCACAGAGTGGAAAATTACCTCGTACCTTACAGTAGCGTTAATTACGCGGAAAATTTTTTATACAAGACGTTTTAGATATTCAAATGGTATTCATTGAATAGTATTCAATTTAGATATTCATTGAACTGCATTTGCTCTACATATCTTTGTGCTAATTTTTAATTTTTTATTAACAAAATCATTTAGAGCTATAAATCATAAGCTAACAAAAGATTTTCAAAAAAATGAAAGAGCTAATAAATTTTAATAAATAATATAACTTATTGCAAAAACGCTATCTTCAACAGATTTAAGGATTTATTTAATTTAAAGATTTTTTTCGAATTTATAAATATTTTTTGATTTTATAAATATTTATATTAAACCTATATTAAGAATGTTGTCAGAGATAATACTATTAAATTTATTTCGTTAAATATATTTTTGTTAAAATATGTTTTGAAGTATTATTATATATTATCATAGATTTTAAATATCTATTATACATAGACATGTTATCTCAGAAAAAAATAATTAAATATCTTTTTATATAAAAAACAACATTTAGACCGTTAAACGTCAAAAACTAAGTAACGATAAAAATATTTTTTTCTTAACTAAAAAGAGCTTACATCTTCAAAAAATTCACAGATAAAAAATGATTTATTAAAATGATTTACAACATTCAATTAAAAATTTATGATTCTTCAGTCGCCATGTCTACATTGTCTACCTCGTACAGTGCATTAATGGATTTCGTACACATGTGTACATCTCGAGCGCGTAAATACTGTCGGGTAAGAAAATAGAAAGTAACAGGAACACGCGGGAGGTAGAATAGGGTGCAGGGAAAGGAAGAGTGAGTGAAAATAAAAGGGTGAGAGCGACCGAGTGTAGTGAACGGGAAGAGACGGAAACGCATACCGCGTTACATTGAGAAAGACAGTTGCTTGTGGCGAATAACCGTGAGAGGCTCTCTCGGTTGTATTGTGCCGCTCCTTCTCCTTTCACTCTTTTCCCTTATCATATTCAAGCCTCTGCGGCAAATTTCGTGACAAAATGATCACTAGCCGCGGCGAGCGGAGACTTCTTTTTGTCACAAATTGCTGGCCTTGATTCCGCAGAAGCTGACATTGACACGGTACCTCCGTTATATCATCCATCAATTCAATACTCGAGCATGTGCATTTATTATGATTCGAGAAGAATATTATTCTACTCTTCAATCTTAATAGAGCTTCAATTTTAACGAAATAGATTTCCTTAGCAAAATAAAATTACTAGTCTAAGCAAAACATGTTTTCTTATATCTAATCAAGATTTAAGAGTCAAGAATCGATATCAATGCTGTTCGAGAAAATATACAGGAAATATATAGGAAATCTTTTAATTTCTAAACATTCTTTTATTTTACGCTTTTTTTGTAGGTAAATAATAAAACTTTTCCGGAAATGATTTTGTCGTATATGCTTTCACTTATATTGCTGCATTTTTATATACATTGAAATATGTGAAACATATGTGATAACATTTTATATACATTGAAATATGTGAAACATATGTGATAACATTTTTATATAAGTACATTTAAAAATGTTATTTCATGTATTTATCATTCACGTATTTATCACGTATAATGTCAATTAATAAGGAAGTATTTTTAGTTAACGATACTAAAGATCTCTATATATATATTACAACGATATATAAAATGATTAGACTGTAAGAATATGATAGATTGTATCTCTTATGTTACGTCTTATTGCTAATCATGTAATGTCTGATATTTATGTCATGATATTTATCGAGATATTATCCTTAAAAAAAAATCCGTAAAAAATATTTAATAGCAAATAAACAATGAATGTTTTAGACAAGTATTCTTTTATGTATTCGCATTATGTAAAAATATGAATACATACTCTTTTCTTTTACTGCCGAAGAACCGACGACCATTCCATATATTTAAACTCTCTACTATTATACGATATAGCTGCTGAATGTTACTCTCTTCAAACAAACCGCATATTCATGCTAAAGTAATGAATGATCATTATTTTTTATTAATATTAAGTATATTTTTTTGTGAAAAAGATAGAATTTAAAAATTTTTTGACTTTTCAATAATTATGTTCTTTATACCTATTGATGAAATATTTTTTTTTTTCGTCACTTTCTTTATTTTTATAGTATCTTAATTTATTCGCTATCTTTTTAATGAGTTAAGAAACATCGCGTCGGTACTTGTAGTGCCAACGAGGAAATTACGCAAACCAGATGTAGGAATTAACAATTATTGTACATAAATGTACGGTGTTAGTCGAAGCAAACATTTAAACGTATCAGTGAATGAATAGCTTAATACTTCCGCGTCTTTATATTTCATGTCTTCATCTTTATTTATCTTATACGTGATTTATTATTAATATGTTCGAAATATATTATTGCAAAAAATCTGCAAACATTGCGTCTCGATTAAATGAAAGAAATTTTATCCGCTTTTCGAACTTCCTTCTACTTACATTAAATGATGCGCTACAATGTAGCCTTCATCGATGCGATTCGTCCAACAACTATTACTTTCACACACTTCCGCAAGAAATCCTGAGATGAAGGTGCACCGAACGACCTTACTTTACAATCAAGATCAAGATCAGCTTTTCGCAGTCGGAATTAAAACGATCTGTCGTACAAAATATTCAAATGCAAGAAATTTTCAAGCAGCTGTTATTGTTACTTCTAAAAATATTAATATTATACAATGGGATCTGTTATATTTGTCAAACAAAATTAAAAACATTTCAGCGAAATTAGAATAAAATTGTCATTAATATAGGTACTTAAATAAGTTCACTAAATTGATCAAGATAATATTTTGACTCATTCATGATAAAAATTCGAAAATCATTTTTTAGTTGTGTTTGAAGTGAGAAAGTGATCTGTTGATAAAATTCATTGATTACTACATAAAAAATTTGGCAATCAAATCAGCATTATAATAAAAACATTATAAAATCAACGTTGTGAAAAAGTTAATTAAAGGCTACATCTTTGAACAGACAATTACCATTCGTATGATAAGCTATATAAAAACCCAATTTAATTCACGAATTATTATTTTCTTGCCGAGCCCTTCCCGATCCTTTCACTTTCCTTATTCTCTGCTGATCCTCTGCTTTTGATTCCATTCTTGCCGATTGCAACCGTGAGCGGCATCTATAGACGGTGGGATCGCCAAGAACGGCTTTCTCGACTTTCAAACGTTCAACCGGTCATCGGTCTTCCAGTGAAAGTAACCGGAACGAGAAAGGATGCGATCTCCGCTGGTGACCGTGATCTCTCAGCATTACTTTGCTCGAGTGATGGATAAGACGGCCAATTTTTACAGTCGCCTTCATGACCGCTCGACCATGAAAACCGGCGCGTGTTTCCGACTAGTCAAATTTAATGATCGTCATAGATATTTATTACCCGTAAATGTCTTCAATTGTTATTTAAAAAGAACATGGCAATTATGTATGTGGCCATAGATGTCTATGGATAACAGTTATTGTCATGAGCAATCGTATCCCGTTTGCTATATAATTAATCCTATATAAACGATAATAAAATATATTAATTTTTTAAGATTAATAGGTATAAATCTGTTAATATTAAAATTAATATTACCGTTTATATCTGTGGCAAGAATGAGCTACGAATTTCCATAACAGCAACTGTTATCCATAAGATTAATGTAAGTGAATATGTACTGCATTTATTTGTGAATATTTTTGAACAATTAACTCACAACGTATTATATTTTTAAAGAAAACACAAAATTGCAGCTTTAAATAAATTATAGCCTTAATCAAACTAATAATTAAAGTAATTTTTTTTCTGTCGATTTTTGTTATTAAAAATATTCGTTTAATTTAGATTTAATTCTGCAGAAATAATTCTAATTATAAGTTATTATTTAATAATTTTTTTATTGTGTGATAATAATTATTGGACCTATATATAACTAATTAATAAAACGAAATAATAAAATAACACTAAGCTAAACTCTTTTACATTTTTAAATTAGTTTTACATAAATCAAGATAACGTGGAATAATATCGTAGGTCGTAGAACATTATATTATTAGATTTAAATCATTAAATCTAATACAATTTACTGCATGCGTCATGTATATTTATTTCTTTACACATTGAAAATATAATTAATGTATTATATTTTATATTTAAATAATTATCAAATATCCGCAATATACATTTTATAACGATATGTCGGATGATATTCCTTGTCTTTTATACATTAACGGAAAAAGTCAAACGTATGCATAATAACTTGAAAATTATTCGGTTAACAAAAATAATTGAAATACTTAGTATGTAATTAATATGTAATTAATATTTTATTAATAAATTTATCGTTTTCTCGTAATTTTTATATTTACAGCTTTAGATTTGGCTTTATAATTATATATGTAAATATTTATACGTAATGCTTTAATAATGTCGTGAGAATAATAGTTTGTTCTATGAGTCTCCGAAATAGTCCTAGTATTATTACGTCTATATAATCTTAGAAATGACATCATCATATTACACATATAAGTCTTAAGTATTTGAAATTGTAACAATGCGCAATGTCATCCTCTTCATGTATATAGGATATCTTTTTCTCGTACAATCTTTTAGCTACATATTCTTTGTTAAATTAAAAATTGAGGCTAACCTAGCAAATACAAAGTTACACGTAATGTATTTGTTAGTCGTAATTTTCCACTCGACAATATAACTGTAATATAACACACACGTTATATTACAGGTATATTGTGGAGTGGAAAATTATAACTAACAGGTACGTCACATGTTTATGTTTGCTGGAAAGATAATTTATAATTTAAAACTATTATTTTTTCTTTGCATTAAAATATCTTAGCAATTATACATTTTAATTTTTTGAATAATAAAAAATTTTTTAGAAGGCCATTGAACTTAATTAAAAAACATCTCATGAAGTAAAGACGTTTTAGTTTTATCCTTTTATAACAGATAAGTTATTAACATTTTACTTTTTAAACATCACATTTAATATATTTTTATTTGTATTTCATCTAAGTCTGAAAGTTTGCGCAGTGACTATTACAATTTCTTTTCTCTTATTCAAAAATCATAAAATATTCGTAAAAAAGTTTGCAAAAATCATAACTTGAAAATATAAAATTATAAAAAGATGTAACGTAATAAAATTAATAATATGCAGATATTGAAAATTATCAGTATACAGAGATGTTAACATTCCTTAAACAATATTATAAATAATATAAATATAACCTATAGGATAAGCAGACTGCTCGACGAAATTTGTTCGAGACGTTTAACATTTTACGAACACAAATTCAGACATCAATTATATTTAAAACAGAGAGAAAGTAAAATTTGCTAAAACATTAAGAAAATATTTTTATAACTTTGCACCACTCTCTCATGCTTATATTATAATTTGATATGGTCGCTTTAACTTTCATTTTGTTATTAACTTTCATTTTCTTTAAGCCAATTATTAAAATTTTAAATAAACACTGATTTACTGACGGAGCAATATATTTGAATAATTAGTAGAACGTGATGCCGTATTTCCATTACTATTTTCACATTCATTAAAATTATTGGTTTAACAACTATAGCCCCGAAATTGTTCCACATATATTATTATGTTATTTATTTATTGATCAGAAACATGTAAGAACACTCTTTGAACATGTGAAACAGATAATTGAAATTTATTAAAAATTGAATTCTATTTACACTATCATTTTCAAGTTCTTGGATACTTTTATTATAAAATATGTATTTTACTTTTAAAAGTATCCAGAAATTTAAATGATAACGTATGAATGATAACGTAGACATGTAGTCTCAAATATATAATGATAAATGAAAAATCTCTCTCTCTCTCTCTCTCCCCCCCCTCCCCCTATCTTCTCCCTCTTCATCATCCCCTCCTTCTTCCTCTCTCTTTCCATCTTCCCTCCTCTCTCTTTCCCTCTTTCCATCCTTCTCTTCTCTTTCTCACTTTCACTCTTTCAACCTTTTCTCTCAAAAATAGAAGTGTATTATAAATGTAAAATAAATCTATTGTACACATGGCGTCATAAATGTCTTGACACGCGAAGTTGCACGAGTATCAGAGAAAGAATAAGAAGAAAGTATAAGAAAGAATGAGAAGGTATAGAAAGGATAATTTGTGAGGCCGTGTGTATAATATTTCTTATTATCCATTTATCGAATACTTATAATGATAGCTTCAAGAAATTTCTGTTGACGAATAACTAACTCATCATTAATCAATTTTGCAATACTGCGAAAAGAAAAAATTTTCCCATGAGAAAGTGGATGATAGTAGCATTCTACAGCTTATCAAAAACTAAGAAAAAATCTTTAATAATTTTTAAGTTAGAAACTTTATAGTTTCTAACATCACACAATAAATTTATATAAATTTATTATTACCGCGCACATTACGAGATATTTGCGATGTACTCTCTGGAGTGGATATAATTTCATTGAATTCAGATTTCAACGCCTCAAGAGAGGTACACAAAAAATGACTCCCGCATATTTATACATTCGTGGCAATATGAACATACATTTTGCCGTGTCTACGAAAAGAGAGATTAAATTTGTCAAAATCACATTAATTCTTAAAACCCGATCAAGCGTGTAATCAGAAGCATTAATGGCGTCCAATACACTCGTAATCATGAAGAAACTTCACTATTAAATTTTTTCTGGCAGATTCTTTTCCCCAAAATAAAATAGTAGAGCTGTATTATTATTTACGTAAATAAAAATATAAATATTTTTTACAGAAAAATTTAACACAAAACGTACACGTCATTAATGCTCCTATACGAAAAGAACTGCAGTTTTGCTCAAGTATCTAAAAATTTAGTTAGATGCAAATCTAAAAATAAATTTATTGAACCTTCAAACTAATTACGTAGAATACTTAAACATTGTTAATAATAATGCTGAAAAAAGTTTCAACATTCTAATAATCAGTTTGAGCATCGTACATAATTATTTCGATGGTTCAAACAAAATAATTTTCAGATTGGACTGGTTTAGTTAAATTTTTCAATATTTCAGCAAAAAGTCGTTCCTTTTGCATATATATTCCGATATTCTACGTCTATCCATGAGCACTCGGGGCGATCCCTGCCGTCACTCCTTCATGACCGAAGGACACATGTTGGTACGGAGTGCCTTGTACAGTCATCGTTCTGAAATCATAGCTCGTGGGGTCTCCATGATCTTCGCGTACGGCATAGCTTTGTTTGGATTGAGCAAAACTGGGGAGCCAATTGACACCGCCAGATGAACCGCCAAAACTAACACCTGATAGACCGGTGGTTGGGAAACCAGCGTGCAGCTGCTGAGGCGCAGAAATTGGTCCGGTCGCCGCGAAGTTGGCACCGGTGGCCAACACATTCGGCCAGGACTTAGTGAGCTCTTCCAGTTTCCTCTGGTACTCGTCCATGGACACGGTATCCTGCAGAACGATGCCATCCTTGTTACCAGCTATAGTTGCCGATGGTATACCCGCTGGTACTATCACAGCCCCTTGCACCCCGGTGGCGGCGGGAATGTTAGCGGAATTGGCTGCGGAAGCAGCGTGAGCATACGCGGCTGGTGAGGTGTCTGAGGAGAGGCCTTCAGTACCCTTCAAGGAATCCTTGCTCTGTTCTATAATACTGCTGAGGGCCTGTTGGTTTCTCAGACTGAGATCTTTCTCGATCGAGCGTGCGCCATAGTATTTGTTTAGGCTATCTTTTACATTGCCGCGCAATTCATTTCTGGCAGCGTTCTCCATGTCCGAGAAATAAGAATCTAACTGCGGATTCTCATAAGAATGCGCTGTCCCCGATACCGCATAATCCTGACCTACCGATGTGAAACTCGTCGGTGGATAGTCTGGTTGACGTCCGTAAGTACCGGCGTATCTAAATTGGAAAAGAAAGGAAACTGCTTGAATATGTTAGGAAAAACTAATAGAAATTAAGATAGATATACCGTTTAATCGATTAACTGGTATCGCATACTGATTGACTCTTTCAAATATAGATATATTATTTATGTGTATCTAATCTTTATTATATAGGATATCATTATAATTAAAGTAAAAGTTGAAAATAAAAGTTTTTCGTCTATATAAAAAATACTTTTTATAATTGTCAGGTTATTCGTTCACAAATTCAAAAGCAATGTTTATATTTTTATCAAAATTGTGCAACCAGGTTCTAACAAAAAAAATAGCACAATTAGAATTAATTATACTATATGTAATATAATTAATTCGCTAATTATTTTCTGTTAATTTTTTACTAATTACAATTAGAATATTATAATTACAAAGATAAAACGTAATCAAAATGAGGATAACAAAAATAATTAAAATAAATTACGCTTAATGTAAGATTACCTTTCATGCACAAATGGTAAATTATTGCTCTTGATGCTATCATACGGAATGTATCCTTTGCCATAAGAGATGCTGTGACTAATGTCTTTGCCGTGCGGTACATGCACGTGATTCACAACTTCAGGACTATGATCAAAATCATCATCCCCATGCGGTAACGGTCGGAATGGTTTCGTGTAACGATTACCGCGACCATAATGTATGTGACGATGAAAGTCGTTTCCACCATAAGATGATTTCTTGTAATTGCCCGGAGGTCGCCATGGCACTGCTGGGCTCCGTCTTACTTGTCGGGGCACAATTAAAACTACCTTTCTGAAACAGCAAAAATATAGATAGAAATATTTTTTTGATACTTTATATTATTATTTATTATATTGGTTTTTTTAACCTTATCATTTTAAAAAGCATATTTAAAAACTCCTAATTAATGTTATCAATAGGAATTATGAAGAATGATATATTCATAAAATTGTCTGAAATTTATTGTTTTTTTAATAGTTATGATATATATACATATAAGTTATTACAAGTTTTTTAATGTAATCTTTGTTTTTTAAATGTACATTTAAAATTTTGAAAAACTTTATATATAAAAAACAGTTGCTAAATCAACTTTCTACCATTTTATTATCAATCTAATTTAATTATATATAATTATATATAATTATTCTTAATTAAGTATATTACACGGATACTTACGCATGAGTAAGAAGGGGCTCGCTAATCGCTAATAGCAGAACGCAAAGAGCCTGTAAATATTAATTTCCGGTCAACATTCCTATTAATTGTAAGTTTTAATAGTAACGGGAGTGTAAACGATAGAGTAAATCAACTGTCTATTAAGTGGACAAGTTTTCGCACGAAATTACGAAAATTTAGTCGCGTGTAGAATTTCATTTGAAAGAATTATACATTCTGAGGCACGCAATTCTGATACGCTACGGTTGTCGTTAGTGCTTAGTTTGCCATAAGTAGCATAATTATCTAAACTCGCAGTCCGTTATCGGGTCTCGCCTCTTCCTTCACTTAATCATACTTTCATTGATAAGTATAGTAAGACTTTCACACGATGAAAGTTAATCCTGTTATTTAGTTCTTTTTGAGTTGCATTCTAGAAATTAGTTTAAACATAAAATTCGAATAAGTTGTTACTTCTTGTAAACATACACATATATATGTAATAATTAAAAATATTAAAAATTATTATTCATTGTTTTTAATTTTAAAAAAAATGAAGATTATTTTATTTTTTCATGCGCTCTCTTTTTGAGAATTAATATTCAAAATGTATAATCCATTAATTCCGAATAATACAAAAAATATTTTTGTAAAACATGTCCTAGATGCAATAATAAAAAATCATAATGTAAATTATCTTTATAGTTGTTAAAATTATTAAATCATAATATTAAATTAAATTAAATTAATTATTAAATTAAAGTATAATAAATTGTTGCGTTTCAAAAAATTAATTCGGTCAATATTCTTACTTTTTTGAAATAATGAAAAATAATATGTACAAAGTGTTCCAAATTTTTTGCAATATCTAATTAACGAAATAATAATTTCTAAAGATTGCCAAATAAGAGAGTAAAATCGATATATAAGTAACTTTAAGATATCTTTCAGAGTTCTTTATATATAGAATATCTTAAAGAATTCTTAAAGATAATTTTAGACATTCTGTTTGAGTAATTAAAAAAAAATTGCGAAAATTGCAAAATGGTATAGGATTTTTCAAATCAGTTTAGTCCAGTTTAGTCCTCTAAGTTCACAAGCAATGTATCAAAAAGACTCAAAAATTTTGAGACATTCTGTTTATAACACGTCATAAGTTTATTAAGTGTATTTCTTACTTGTAATTTATGAGTAAAAAACAATTATTTAAACATAAATCATCAAACAAAAATTAATAACTACATTAATAATAAATAAGATAACCAAAAATACAAACAAATAAAAATAAAAATAATATAAAATAAATTATGATTTAAAATTTTAAAAGATTAAATTATCTATCTTCTTACCCTTTTTCTCTTACAATTATGAAATCAGATTACTTTTAAACAACATAAAATATTCATTCTTTCATTTTTAATTAATTACATTTTTAATAAATTAGATAAAATCATTCAAAAAATAATAGCTTTCCTGCCTTTTTTCAAATCATTATATCTCTTTTAAATTTCTTCATAAAGACATGCAATCTAATTTTAAGAACTATTCATCAACATAATTACAAGAGAGAAGTAAAAAAAATATTATTATTTCTCAATTAAAAAAAAGGATTAAGTGAAATAATTATAAGAAAGTATAATAAATAACCGATCTTTTAAATCGAGAAATTCGAATGATCTGACTCACCATGTACCGCATACTGTCGGCCCTTAAATGACTCGCGCCGCTGGTCAAGCCTGATAATGCGTTCTTATCCGATCTGTTGTCACGTTATCAGTGTCGTCGCGAACCACGGGTAATGAAAGGGTGACAGTTGCTCGTCATCTGCTGACCGATCAAAGGCCCAGGATCCGATCTGTGTCCGGTCGTGCTCGCCACCACGGACGATCCAGATGTATTGCGGCTATCTGCGCATTGCCTCTTCTCTTTTATACAAGATAAAAAGAGCATAGACGCGGTGCATAGTCGCGATCGCCTCCCACCGTGGAAATGTACCGGCGATCGACGCGTCCGCCGTACCATCATGCTGAATGGAAATAGAAAACGGGCGGTACCGCGCGAGATGGACCCCCGCGGCCTTCGTTGCTAAACGTGGCCGGGTGAGTCGTCTAATTTTTGTTTAGGGAGAAATCGACACTTTCTTTCATCGAGACGGACAACGTCAACAGTGCGATGTGATGGGCGTATTCATCATACGAGATGCTGCAGCAAAATTCCCTCCAATTTTTTCCTCCGAGATACAGTGTGTGATGAACCTAGAATCCGATCCGATAGATATATCTCGCGCTATCAGTTCTATATGTAATGAAAATAAAATAGCTAGATTACACTACATCGCAGATATATGCAGGGAAGGATTTCGTCAAATGAAAGTTAGACAGTGACTAATAGATAGCGATAGAAAATAACGATAATAAATAGAAAATTTAGACAGCAACAAAAAATTGATAGGGTTTATTACTTATCGTAGCTATGCCATATGGGTGTGGTGGCAATGTTAGTTTTTATCTTTTTAATCTTTTTTTAGAACTGAACTACCGATTTCGATGAAACTTATAACAATTACAGAGAATGAATTTTTTTAAATGTGATAATATCCCTACTTAGAAGCAAATGATTAATTATTTCCGAGATACTAAAAATAGAAAATCCAAAAAATTGATCAAAATTAGTCCCGATATAAAAAAACGGTACAAGAAACTAATTTCATAATGCCTTGTGAGAGAGATATATGTGAGAGAGAAATAACATTTCAATGACAGTGCGTGCAGGAAAAATTACTAGAAACAATAATATCAATATAAAAAATATCATGCAATATTTATAATTCAAATAATATTGGATTGTCCGGAAAGTTCGTGCTGATTTGAAAGAAAATTGAAACGTAGAAGATTTAAATTTTAGTAAACATTTATTAAATTTAAATCTTTTGCAGCACGAACTTTCCGGACAACCCAATATATTTTAAAATGTATAATATTCAGGAAGAACTATAAATAAATATCATTTTTTTTTTATTTTTGATCAGATACATGTACATTATATTTTATACACATATGTATATTCATTTTTAAATGTACTTTTTACATACATTATTTATTTTTATCTACTACTTTGCAAATTAATTTTAGAGTCTTTGAAAGAATTTTCCCTTTTTTAATCTCGGAAATCTTAACTGTCTGATCCTAAATAAGTATGAGTTATTCAATCATTATATATTATAATTCATTATATTCAAAGGAACTTACTCTATAATAATTCTACAAAGATTCATCAAAATTTTTGGAATTCGGTTCTAAACCTTTCTCTGTTATTTTTTATTTTACATCTATTTTATTTCTTATTTTATTTAATTAAATTATAACACCCCTCCTCTAATAGAAAATAAATAAGGTTTCTTAAAATATCTTTTTTCATAAAATTATGAGAGATTGTATGACATATATTTAACTGTTACACAGATATAAGAAAAAGCATTTTAATTATTCAAATATGATTTAAATATTTTCTATTAGGAAAGAATAGTGAAAAGGTTTTTATAAAAATAATTATAAAATAAAAATAAATTAACAAAAATGAATAAATAAAGAATAATAAATGAAAAATAAAAAATAAAAAAGCAATATATTAGTAAATTTGAATTAATAAGCTACAATAAGAATTACGT
>Ga0157364_1004621_pt1 | contig 13789 bp, 8 predicted proteins | sample AttsexASBM2_FD_111476 | JGI IMG/M metagenome (GOLD analysis project Ga0157364, IMG submission 111476) | Fungus gardens microbial communities from leaf cutter ant in Ribeirão Preto, State of São Paulo, Brazil - Atta sexdens ASBM2 | ecosystem: Host-associated > Fungi > Mycelium > Unclassified ... | reverse complement strand
TATCTTAACTCTAAATGTGTTCTTTGAAGAAGACTCTCTTTTTTATTTATAAAAACGACTTAAAATGTGTCACTCTTGTCGAAAGTAGAAGGATCTCTTTGAAAACTTCAAGAATGGTACAAAATTTACGTTTAGTGGACGATCTGTGAAGTTAAGTTAGTTTACTTTTAATGACTGATAAAATAATCTTTATTTAACTCATGGTAAAACTTCATAAAAAAATCATATTTTTTAGTTGTGTCATTTTTGAAATGAGAGAATAACATTACTTCTCCAAAAAATAAAACGCGACAATTTGATGCATCAAATCTTGGTTTAAAGACCGAGAGTATATTTCTGTTGTATTATCGAACTGCCCAGCATTAAATATTTCGAATAGTAGCCATAAAACACAAGCAACAGCCGCACCGATATGCACTGCTGCTATGGCTTGCGGACGGCGGCGGTGCTTTTCGTCACGCCTATGTTAAACTGCGACTGGAATGTTTTTCCTCGCCACTAGTTGTTTAGGATTGTTACGATAGGACCCGATGTATAACCCACCGCGTAACCGTGTCTGCATTCCTTGGCCGCGTGCCCATAAGCGAACTTTTCTACTCGCTGAATGCCTAATTGTACGACGTATCACTAACGAGCTTTTATAGCGATATCTACTCATAAATTTTCGCATCTATCCTGTTTTTAATTATATTCTATTTGTACAATTAAATCATACTATTTTCAAATTAAAAGTTACATATCGAGGATTACAAATGTGTTCAAGATAAACAAAATACGAAAGAAAAATTATTATATCTGTGTCTACATTTTTATATATATAATGTATCTTTTTATCTTGTCCAAAATATAGAATTTTTTTTGTTACTTGATTTCTCACATAAAGTCGATAAAATTATTCGTACAATTAACTTCAATTTCGCCTCTTTCAATATTGTTCAACATCCCAAAAAAGTGAAAGTAAAATGTATGTATATCAAGCAAACCATTCACTGAAAAAAATTTCTAGTTGAAAATGGACGAATCAAAATTTTCTAGTTAAATTTATTAGAATTCTAGTTGAAATAACCGAAATTCTGAAAGGGGTTGATACAATATTTCTGGTAAAATCTGGAATAACGTAATTGCACTAATTGCAATTTGATTTCTCAATAGAATTTATATTCAAAATAATAAAAAAAGATTTTAATTCTTTATTATGCTATAGAGATAATATAATATTTAATGATAATGAAATATGAAATTGATAAAAACTTTCTGAATGTCTCAACAGCATAACTGTTTACACTTCAATTTCATTTCACTGATAGAATTCCAAGCTACGTGTCAACAATCGATAATTCTTCATGCACTTCGCAATTCGAGATGTTTGAAACTTATCTTGTTTACATAATTTAGTTGGAAATTATTTCAAAAACATCAATAAATTTCATTCAATCATTTTCAATAAATTATAATTACATCCGTTCGGAATCTTCGAATGTTACCAATGAAATTATATTACATATGTTACTTCAAAATCATCTTATACCGAATGTAATCCTCACTGATTATTAACTGCGGAGTATCTTGAATTTTTTCAGCGAGAAATACGGCAGTATTTGTAATTAACATGGCGAACAAACAAGTTAAACAGCCTCGTCCTGGGTTCGTTGCAGCGCGGGCTTCATGGATGAAGTCGGTCGACTGGCCTAATCGTAATTTCACCGCGAACGAACGGCTCCGGCAGGACCAATAATCGTTTCACGGTCACTGTAACCGTGGAAATTGCCTTCCCCACGTAATTACGATCGCCGATTATATTATCTTCCCGCGCGCGCGCGTCCCGCAGTTAACACCAGTCGACGATGTAAGAACAACGCTGGCAATTCTCTCGTTTGCAAGCTAGCTTTACATTTCTTTTTCTTTCTTTCTCTGATTCTCTATCTTTGTCTGCCTTGCTCGGTGGCAAAATGTCGCCGAGAAAAATTCATCGTTCCATTGTGACGCAAATCCACGCGCTTTCGATGCACCGACCGCCGGCGCGCTTCGTCGTCCATCGCTCTGCTACACAAATGCACTCGACTATTTACATCATGACCCACTTGCCTTCGTGAGTTCGCTATCGTTGTGCTGCAACGTACTCGCGATAGTACGCCGCGTCACCATTTTTCACCCAGAAAGAAATCCTCGGGAAAAACTCGCGCGTAAGAGCTTCTTTTCTGGTAGATAATACCAACATATCGCGCGCCTGAGAGAAAATTGTTGTGTGTCAGAATGAAATTTTTCGGAATGAAATGCGAAATAAGAATAGCGGCTGTCTTTTCCCGTTATCACGGAATAACTGGCACATTCACGCAATAGAATAAATAAATAATTCATCATGTAACACTCAGAGCCGAATGATGTAATTATTATTTTTCCTTTGTAATTATATTCCTCATTGATATCGCATTAATCCCATGTCTTATTCTTAATACTATCTTTACTCAACGTAAAAATAATACTGTCGTAATATATATTCATTAATTGTTTTCCGCATATTTCATTTCCTACACAACAGAGTCGGCTTAACCACGTGTGTGCGACATCTCGCGCGCGTTATCGAGTCTCGCTTTAACGACGACAATTTACGCCAGTTAGAGAGAGTCACCTGCGCACCTAAGCGAGAAACTTCCTGAGCTCCTAGAGTACCCTGGACACCACTCTCTGCGCCAACCTGTATTATAGATGTACACGAGTCCGGTCCGCCGAACGGTCCGCAGCACCCCATTTATCTGAAGGAGAGAGAGAGGGGGGGAGGGGGGGTATGCATAATGCAACACGAGCAGTGGATGAGAAAGGAGGAAGAGGGAGAGGGTTGGCTTCGGTAGGGTGCGACTCCGGTAAGGGAGAAGTATGGGCGATAGGATATGACCGGGGAGTATGGGCACGCGATAGTAATGGCCAAGTTACGCCATTGTGCGAAGTTTCGCTGCACCGAGGTCCTGCACCGGATAGTGGACGGGATTCTCGAACGAGAAGGAGAGAGAGAGAGAGAGAGAGAGAGAGAGAGAGAGAGAGGAGGGAGGGGGGCGAGGTCGCCGGTGAAAAAGGGGGTCAGAAAAGCGAGCGACCAAGCCATTCCAACCGCCAGGACCAGACGCGAGAAGAGAGAGCGGAAGAAGGAGAATGAGACGGTCGCGGTACTGGCTAAAGCAGGAGGGACAGTGTGCTGCGCGACCGGAAGCGGAAGCTCGTGCAGGCGCCACCGGAAGTGACCTCGTAATTCTCTCCCTTGCAATCCCTCCCGACCCTCTCCTTCCCGTTACTCCACGTAGCCGCGACCTATCCACCCTCCCCTCGTCCATGAGCCATCAAGTCTGAATTATAGGCCGCTCCCAAACCCTTTTGTCTACGCTTTTCCTGTCGAGGATTCGAGGCATCCCACCCGCCATCCCTCGGTGCTTCCGATTTTTGGACGCTTTTGTTACGACTTTCTCTCCGCTCTGCATCACTTCCTATGTTGAGATACAGAGATTAGTCTAATAATCGTGCGGATGTAATACAAATTGTTCCACTTTAATCGTTGTACATTTAAATATCACATTTCCAACAAACATTTTATTCGTCAAAGCCATAGGATAAACAGCATAAATTTATCGCGAAAGAAAGGGAGAATTAAAGGAGGAAGAAACTTTCTAAAGATAAAAACGAACGACATGATCGTTCATCGTGCATTCTTTCAGTACCGTTACATCGTCGGGATTCCGTGCTTTCAGATAAACAAATTTCGTTTCTTCGTGCTTGAGTGAGCGAACGAGAGAGAGAGAGAGAGAGAGAGAGAGAGAAAGAAAACAGGGCGCTTTCAGGAATTGCAAAGCTCAGCGATCTTAAATCAAATAAGAAGTCGTGCAAAGGGTCGCTCCAGCCGAACGATGAGAAATTCGCTCTCGCGTTCGCCTTCTCTCGCGAGAGAGCGAGAGGAAAGAAGGAGGGATGGTAGGTACGCGCGAGCGATGGAAAAAGAAACGAGAATTAATTCCCGTTAATTGCTCGGAGCTGAAGTTTGCTGAAAGCGCTTTATCGAATTGAAAGCCTTTCAGCTTCGCTCTTTCGAGAGCACGCCCGCCCGTCCGTCGAATGAAATGCCGAATAGACGTTGCCCGCGGGCGGCGCGGCGCTCCGCTCGCGTGCGTGAACGTTCCATTCTGCTCATTCGCCGAGACGAGGCACGAAAGGAAGCAGCGAATGGAAGAGAGCCTGACCGGAGAGCATAAGAGTCGAATGAGATGGGAATCGTAGAAGCAAGTCGACGAAGCGAACTAAACGCACGGCAATTCAGAGTACTCCGTTGCCTGATTGCATTTAATTACACGTGCCGTGGCCTTAGTACTACGCGATTGCTGCATTGCGCGCGCTGGGTGGCAATGGACGGTGGATGCCAAGCTTCCATCAGCCGCTCGCTACCTCGTAACGAGCTTCAGACCGTTAGACAGACAACTGTAAGCCGTATGGAACTCGCGTATAATCATGCCAAGCGAATGGGGGGGATTGACTGAGAGATCGAATCTTATTGTTAAAGTGCGAAAGCACTTTAACGTATCAACCGCCATCTCCACCTTTCAGTTCAATTTATTTTTTCATAAATTCATAAATAGTCGATATTTTTAAAATAAAATATAAATCTTTGTTTATACCAGTCTGATCGAAGTCGCTTTCTAATTATGTGTTTATCACTGAATTATTATATATTGTATATTCACTAAGGTATTCTCCAATTCCAATAAATCTCTTCCCTCTCGGAAACAGATAAAAACTTTATATCATGACTTGTACACAATAATTAATATCTTAGATATAACGCAATCTAATTTATCGTCGTACTACTACACAACATGACATTAATTTTCAATATATGCTACTGCAAGCTATGCAGCCCGGGCTGTCCTCTAATTCTCTTCGACCATCCCTTCAATTCCCAGCAGAGACACTTAGCAAGCTCTAATATATTGTACTAACAACGAACGGAAAGAGAAGAGAATATCTAACAGGTCAGCATATCTACTAGCGATTAAATATCGATCTGACGGCAGTAAGCAAAGGATTAGTTCTATTAATAATAGTATTTGAAAAAGAAGATATAACACGAGATACCGCAAAGTTGAAGACGTATCGATTTTCCATCGACAGAGGGTTTACTTGTCCTCTTTAGTATTATCCCTCATCGGTAATCGTTCGAAGCAGCGAGAGAACGTTACGTAGAATTTCTCGACCTACCCGTTTCCTCGAGCCACTTAATTACACGTATAGAGCTTGCACTGCAAACACCGTATCGTACGTTGGATTCACTTGTAAGTATCAGAAGGGCAGTTATCTTACAACGATGGCCGATACATAATCGTGGAACGATATCGCACATAAGATGTACAACACCAGCGTGGTTTGTATCCTTATCGCGTTTAAGAAACCCTATATCTTGGAAGATATCCGATCGTGTTCGATTATCCGCAACCGAAACCGACGGAAAACCAATAATTCATCTCTGCGCGTAATTGCATGAAAATGAAGATTAAAAAGTTAGTTGGCTTAATAAAGTGGGAAACAAGTCGCATAAGAAAGCCGTGACGGGCACAAAAATCAAGAGTTCGATCGAAGAAGAGCGATCAACTTAGAAGTACAGAAACTAATTTCAATGAGATATTGAAATTATAAATTTATTTAACTTATTTATCAATTTATTAATTTTACAAAACTTAAAATCTTTAAATAGAGGCAAAAAAAAGAAAAAGGGAGAAAAGTGAGAGAGAGAGAGAGAGAGAGAGAGAGAGATATTGTTTATTAAGCGCTCTAGAATCAGATTCTCTCAAGCGTTAAAAAGCAATACATAACTGAGCAATAAAATAAGAAAAATTAAAAGTAAATATGTAAAATAAAACAAAAATAGAGAGAGAAGAAAAAAGAGATTAAAAAATATATATTTATAATTTTAACTTAAGATCTTAAGAAACATATGTATCTATGTGATTCCTCCATTCCATCTTCTTATGTTCATATATAAACGAACACACACCGTTAGATACATGTTCTGCCTCCCGCAAATAGCATCACCGTTGCAGAATTCGATTTCGGAGAAGTTATGCGAACCGGCGGATATATACGCCGCAATCTATCCTCTCGGAGTATCCTCTCGAGGATGTATACGCTTCGAAGAACCGCCGGATTAGCGCAAGCTCGTGGATCTCTAGTTGCACAAAGAGAATGCGAGCGGCCTCGAAATTCGTTATGCTCCGCCTGTGTTCACCATGTAATCACGTTAATGTTTAATTCGTTGCCACCTTAGCTAATTCGCTCTCTAATAACTAATTTCCTTTCCTTCTTTCTTGCCGTGAATACACAACGTATAATATTATGCAGTTTAACGTTCTCAAACAAAGTTCGCAAGTTGTACAGATTAAGCACGGACTCTTATTTTAATCATTTTTTTTTATTTTAACAAAACTCAGATAAAAAAATTTTTATAAGAAGAATATCGAAATACTTATACCATTAATAGAAAATGAATAGTACACTTCAAACAGAAAGTATATTCATAAAAAAGATTTCCAGATCCAATACTATTACATTCTTCGATCTACCATAAAATATAAGATCGATATAGAGACAATCATTTATTATTGACAAAGGAATATTTTACTTTAAATAGAAAATTATCTGATCTTGGATTGGTTTTGTGTCAAACGCTATGACGCCAGTCAGTCAAATAGTATCAAATCAAAAATATTTTTTGTCTCGTTATCATTAAATCTTTTCCAAGAGTGTAATGTGTAATTATTGATAGAGAAAGAGCGCGCCAAAGCCATTTATTTTAACATCTAATTTTAGATGTCTAATTAGTAGTAGTTATCTATTAATTGCTTAACAAACAACAAATAATCTCTGTTTTATTATCGGTCTATTACTAGATCGTACGGCTATGTCAACCATAATCACAGTTCCGACCGAGAACAGCCGCGTCGCGAGAGCAGCTGTTTCGCATAAGTCTTTCGGGAAGAATAATACCTTCGCTTGCATAAGTCTTGCACTGCTGTCCGCCCACCCGCCTCATCCCGCCGTGAAATGTACAAAAAGCTTGAATAGTTTTAGGCGCACATACGCGTATATAACAATGAGTGCATCGCCTAAGGCTCCGCGTGTTTCATACAACCGCTTTATTTTGTCGAATTACTTTTTCGTCTTTTTTGTTTCCATTGTCAACGGAAAGCCCTAGCTATCTTGCGGTTATTTTTCCGTGAAACGGAAACACGCTGTATGTTACTATTTCCAGACGCAACACGTAGCTTTTGTTACTGTTGTAACATATTTTCAAGACATAATTGCACTGCAATTCTTTTACCTTTATTGTAATCATTGTTTGGTTTTTAATACTTAATTAACTATAACGAAAAACAAGTTAATTTAAAAAATTGGTCTGGAAAATTGATGCGACATTAATGATACAATATACACGGGAAAAGTTATAAATATTTTTACACGTAATGCTGCAAACATGTGTCTGATAGTATATAGTAGTTGCAACATACATACAATATACTCGTAATTATTACGAGTGAAAGCTGCAATGTATGTATGTTACGAGTTTCACATATATTGCCCGAAATCCTTCGAATTCATAAAATTAATTGGAAAAATCCTCGCATGTTGTTCATCCGCGGTTCATCTTCTTGAGGGAGTAGGTAAAGGATGATCGGGACAGATAGTAGATACAGGTGAAAGAACTCTCCTCAACCATTCGTCCCCAATTTCTAGCCTTCCCCTGCCTCTCTCTCTCTCTCTCTCTCCCTCCCCCTTCTCTTTCTCTCCTGCCAACCAGACCGATCGTCCCGAGAGAAACGGAAATCCTTAATTGAAAGCGTCCTCGAGCGAGAGCAACTTTTATAATTCCCCGGTCGATGATTAAAATTAAAAGTCCGTCCATGTCACAGGCAGGAAATCGTTGCGCCGGAAGGAGCGAAACGGGAAAAATCCGGGAAACGCTTCACGAAAAGGGAGAAGCAGGTGGGAAATAGTACGTTCCTTTTTTTTTGCGACATTCGTTTCGCGCGATCCTCCTCTTTTATGGAGGAGCTTCGAACTAACGAGCGAATCGGCGAAGACAATCGAGACCGGTCGGCGTAATCTCGACTCTTGGAAATATATGCGGAATATGTAACGACAGTGGAGATACACGCAGAATATATAACGACAGGGGGGATTCTGGGTGACACTGTGCCTGACAGTTACACCAGTCTCTATCCAGGGATTCCAAGTTAATCGAAGCAATAAGAAGGAGAACGTAAAAATCAGGGGGAGTACCGAAGCCAGTGGAAAATCGAAGAGAATACGCCATCGTTTTATAGAAAGTCGAGAGATGGTGGAAGAGAACGTTTTTCCATTTAATGGAGCAGCATCCTTCCATAACTTCTGCGCCCCGGAAAAATCCATCGGAAACCTTTCTGAGAAATTCCGAATTTATCGAAACTTCTGCCATCGCCACGCTTCGAAAACACATAGAATGCAACCGATCAGAAATTCACTTAAAAAAGCAGCCGCGTAGCAAATCGAGAATGATATTGGCGATCGCTGATAAGAAGAATAAAAACATTGGAACGATCGAGGATTTAGATCAAGGATTTGAAAACATGCCAAAGTTAGAAAATTTCGTCGCAACGCCAAATAAAAAATTCGCCGTGTCATTTCGCGAATCCGTTCCGCGCGATTTCAGAATCAAGATTTCGGGAATGACGATATTACTGAAAAGGTCGCGATTAATGTGTGGTCCCACGCAAACAATGAGCGTGTAGAAACATCTCGGCACTTTCAGCCAATAGCTTTTAACTCCGATAACAAAAATAATGGACACAGAAAACGATCTGTGTGGTAACGTCTATAAGGAAAAGTCGACAAATTCGTCTGAAAAATTAAAGCTGCACTGAAAGAGCAATTTTGCACTTTGAAAGAATCTAAAAGTTTAGCTAGATACAGATCTGAAAAATAATTTTGCTGGACCATCAAAACGATTAGATAGAATTGGTTGCTAGAATATCAAAACATTCTGCAGCGTTGCTCATCATGCTTAAAATTCCTGCAAAATTATTTTGATGGTCCAATAAAATTATTTTCATTGCAGATCTGTATCTAGTCAAATTTTTAGATTCTTCAGTAAAATTGCTTTTTCAGTGCAGAGACATCTCTGTACGAAAAAGGATATGCACGACGGTCGAAGCGTTTCTGTGACGCAATAGTATAGATGCACCGAGAAACCAGAGACATCCATCTCCGTTGACAATCTCTTTTTACATCTGCCTTTCCTCCGCACTCCCTTTCCCACTGTCTTTCTCTTTCGTGTCTCGACTATTCTTCTCCGTCCTGATTCGGTCGCATTTTGCAATTTATCATCGGTCGATTAATTTATGCCGAGATTCCATCTCCACCCCCGCTCATCCGTCTCTCGCTTCGACGACAGTCGACAGTGTTCTCCGCCTCCCTCTCGGTTGGATACTTAGTCAGACGCAGTCTGGTGCGCCATTACGTGCTAAAAGCGAGGACATGATTGCGCGGGAATGTCTGGTATTTTACAAAATAGGATATCCCAGCTGGGAGATCCTGAGGGAGAGACAGAGAGAGAGAGAGAGAGAGAGAGAGAACGACTAAACTTTTGCTCTGAAACTGAATAGCACTCCGCGGCCGCTCCCCATTTGATTCAACTGCTGCATTTCGAAACTGTTTCGGAACTTTTCGAAAAATACCGCGCAATTTATTGAAAATTTCATGTTTATTCAGACGATACACTGCAGCACGCAAACATAGGCGCTGTTGATCGCCGCTTCTACAAACGTAATCCGCATAAACGTTAACCCGCAACGCGACGGCCCGGCGTCGCTCGGAAATATCCATTCATTCGCACATCAAACGTCTGTATTCGTCGGATGCAGAATGCAGCGCGCGAACTCGCGTAGCAAAAACAAAACGCAAATAATAACAACATATTAAAAGCTCCGAGCGTGTGTGCATCGCTCGAAATATTTTGCGCCATGTAATCGAATCCCCCGTGTACGTCGCGCGCACGCGATAAAATCCAACCGAGCGACACACACAATCGCTCGTTTCAAATCCTCGAAACCATTTAAATCACGTTACTCGTTTGATGATGTACGCGCGAGCGTGTAGGCACGCGCGCGCGCACGTCCTGAAAATTCGAAGTTTGAAAGACGAATCGATACATGAAAAGCGTTACTGTGGCGAAGGGCAACACTTCAATGCAACCCAATGGGACCGCTGCGTACGTTTCTCTTCCTCGTCTCGTCTATTGATTCCGTTTCTCTCTTTGTCTCATCCATCAGGTCTCTTTCTTCCTTTTCCGTCTCCGCTTTCCGATCTCGTTCCCTTTTTCGCTGACTGACAAACGCGTGCACGCTCGAGCACGTAGCATAGAAAACTGTCTCTCTCCGCTCTCGGCAACGTCCAATTAACGTAATTTCCAACGATAGGCACATCCATCGATCAGTCCCAACGAAACGAGCGCTCATTCCTTCGCCTTATCGACAGCTCGCGCATTCGGTTGTTTCTGACATGAAGCACCGTGCAAAAATCAGAATCGAAGATAGAAGACTTAATTAATCAACTAAATTAAAAATACTTAATTAATTTGACGAAGTAAAAATTACGTGCTATACATTTTACACTTAATATTCACTGTATCAACGTGCTTTAACATCTCAATCTCCGTAATGTTGAGCTTTAAGGACAGTCGATTTTTTGATTGTGAGAATTCTTGATAGGAATAAAAATTTAAAACTTAAAAAAAATGAATAAAATATAACTCGAGTTCTACGATAATAAAAACTCAAGCTTTACAACAAGTGTGCAAGATTTTTTTCAAATTTTGATACAATCTAAAATATCTGCAGTTTAAAAAAAATCGCTAACAGAAGGTGCAAAATTAAATATTGCCGGAAGATTAAAAATAAAAATTAAAATCGTTAAGATAAAGATCACTTCAAATTAGCCAAAGACTTACTCCCCCTAATCACATTTTTTTCATTTTTTATCATTTGCAATTAAAAATGGATCACAAAAGAAATTTCTGTACAACATTCAACGCGGAAAATATCTCGGAAATTAATCCACGCAAAAGCACTGGATGGCAAAAGCGACTGCACTCGTCTCGAGTCGAGTGACCCCGACGAGACAATCCGCCTTGGCGGAAGCAATTAGCAAATAGTCAGCTCCGTCGTTGCTCTCGTCATCATTAACGCTGTTACGTTGGCGTGCCTAACTAAAACATCAAAATACAGAAACTTGAAAGAAACCGAATGCGAAAAGATAAACAGAAAAATCGAGAGAAAAGCCACGAAGAAAGAGATAAATAAGGCGGAAATAAATAAGGGGAATAAAAAAGGAAGAAACGAGGAGAAAGAAAGGGCCGCTCGACGTCGTCTAATTAAGCGCGTTAATTCATTTCTCCCTTTTCGGCTCTTATCCGTGTACCATTACGTCGGAGCTTATTCGTGGCTGCCAAGGGGCAAGGTTAAACGTATAGAGAGAAGTACGTAGAGAGGAGACACGCGGCTACGCTCGTAGCTACGTGTATCGCGTGCGTAGCGTCGCACATGCGAGTGTGTACACAGAGAGAACACGCGATCTTCCCGCGCACCCCGCCATTCGCGACGCAATTAACGTCTCGGGGTTAATTAATAGGCACGCCACGGAGAAAGGAGCCCCGGCGTAGCCAAAGGCGGTGCAACAGACATTAGGCAAACCAACGTAAACCCACCCCGTACAGTACACATGGAGGATACGTGGCTTGATATGTACCTACGTGCGATACGTACATACGTACGTACGTGAGTACGGAGAAAGGATGGACCATCACCATTACAAGCAGCGAAAGAGCTACTCCGTAATTACCTCAATGTCGCTCTCTGTACGCAGAGAAAGCGCGCAGAGAAAGAGAGAGAGAGAGAGAGAGAGAGAGAGAGAGAAAGAGAGATCGGGAGAGAGACTGGAATAGACTTAAATGCGAAATTGGCGCCGTTAATTCTATCGTATGACGAGTACAATTCTCCTACCCCCTATCTCGTTAATGTAAAACTAATTAGACGACGAGGCCGTACTTCGCTTCGTACGATCGAAAGAGTGAGCATCGGCAACAAAGACAAAGACAATGACTACGATGATAAAGACAAGGATAACAAAGATGAAGACAATAATGATGATGACAATGATGATGATAACGACGACAACGTTTGCTGAAGAACGTTATGCCGGATAAAACGAAGAAAATATTAAGTTAAGCATCGTTGCATTCTTGGCTTTTCACTGCGTTTCAGAGTTCTCGATAACGTCGTGAGAGATTAATTCAAGAATACGAGTCCCGCAAGATAAGTGTCACACGGGGAAATAAATATCCACATGCTGGCTGATAATTTTATATTTCAAGTAAAATAATTTGTATTCCTTTCTCAACTAGGTTAACAATATAAATCGTGATATAAACAATTCCATGTATTTCAATCATCGCGCGCGCGTTACTTGATATTTATTACACGATAAATATCGGATTATTTGTACTTTAATAAGAAAATTAATGTTTTTATAAATAAAATTTCGAATGTTTAGACATAAAGTTATTATATGTAGACATAACATTATTATGCATGCTTCTAATTACGTTATGCTATAAAATAAGAACAACAATGACAATCAAAAGATATTATTGACATAAAAATATTAAATACGTTGTTTGTGTGCGTTGTTCCAAATATAAGAGTGTATATAGTATTTAAAATTTTATTTTTGTAATATAAAATGGATCGTGAAGTGTTTAGCAAACACACAAGCACTGTGATTGAACATACAAAATTCACTTTGTTAATTACAATGCGCAACGCGTACAGTACCATCGTTACGCTAGTGTAAACCTAATTAAATGACGGGTACGTATACGCCTTTATGTCTATTATGCAAACAAACGTGAATAGATATTATTTCAGACAATATTGCATTTCGTAGCAAAGCGATAAAATAATAGAAAGAGGATGTAGAATAACCAAACGTTTTGTCATCGGTAAACAGTAACATCGTCTAATGTGTAATACATATAAAATGTATAATATTATTTCATTCATTGTTGCTGTAATTAAAAAAAAAATTTCTCAAATCGTGTGCTCAAAAAAAAAAGGTCCCAAAAATGCGTTTCCCATAAAAAGGTTGTAAAATATATATTCATTATGTGCGTGAGTGCGTGCGTGCGTGCGTGCGTATGTGTGTGTATGTGTTATAACTGTATAAAGTTAAATGCAGAGTTAGCCTCATTATATTGCCCCACTAAGAAAAGTAGGAACTCCCTCGTTAGCGTGAAACTAATTAGATGGCCAAGATATATTCGGCTCAGAACTTCTGTCGGGAGAGAAACGAGTACTTTTACCGTCTCATTCTAACCAGCCCGAAAAGCAGCGCCTCTCACTCAAAGCTCCTAGACATGGTAAACGGACGCAAATGCACGTGGATAACATTAATTAGCCGTCGCACCTCAGAACTTCGAAAGAACTCTCTCAAAGAGGAACCCTGGAGGAACCAATTTTTCTTTTCTCGCAACAATAAATATTATTAGAAAATTAAACCTTTCGTATTAACTTTAACGTTTATAATGTATATAACTTTAATGTATATAATACTAAACTTTGATATTTTAATAATATTAATGTCCATCTATATCATGAATATCTATTTTATTAATTTTTACACACACACACACACACACACACGCGCGCGCGCGCGCGCGCACGCACGC
>Ga0157364_1004620_pt1 | contig 13790 bp, 12 predicted proteins | sample AttsexASBM2_FD_111476 | JGI IMG/M metagenome (GOLD analysis project Ga0157364, IMG submission 111476) | Fungus gardens microbial communities from leaf cutter ant in Ribeirão Preto, State of São Paulo, Brazil - Atta sexdens ASBM2 | ecosystem: Host-associated > Fungi > Mycelium > Unclassified ... | reverse complement strand
TTCACCTGTTCCTGGCCCAAGTATTGTCCCTGCAGACAATGATCCTAACTGGGAGGATGTTCCTGCTACTAATTCTAATACTAATTTAACAGCTAATAGACCTACATCTTCCACTTGCTCATGGTCAAAACCCTATCAGAGCAATAATACTAATGAACAGTTGGCTGATGTACTTGGTCAACTTGTCAATACTCTTAATGCTAATCAGACTCCCAGTCCTAATACTAATTCAAGGGGAACTAAAGCCTGCATCCCCAACATCTTCAGTGGTACTGAGCCTAAGCTCAATAATTTCTTGTTTCAGTGTCACCTTTATTTCTGTGCTAATCCAGTGCAATTCAACATGAACATTGCAAAAATCAACTTTGCAATGACCTATCTTATGGGAGTAGCTCAGAACTGGTTTGAGGTGGGCCTCAACCAGAAAGACTAGGGTATCCTGTAAGACTGGCTCTCTGACTGGAACCTGTTTGTCAACAAGCTATGTCGACATTTCAGTCTCTCAGACCCTGTAGGTGAAGTGGCTAACATGCTGAATAATCTCCACATGAATCCTAGCAACAAGATTTCCACTTACAACATGAATTTCATGTGCTATGCCTCTCAGCTAGGTTGGGGGAATAGTGTACCATGCCATTGCTATTACCAGGAACTCCCAAATCAGATCCAGAATCCTATCTCTATCTGAAAACAAGAAAAACCCACCTTGTTCAAGGATATGTATGCTTTGGCAATGACTATCAATCACTGCTACTAGAAATGTAACCACAAATGCCACTGTATAAGACAGGCAGAGAAAAAGGCTCTTGAGTCTCACTCCCAGAAGCAAGAAAAAGCTTCCACCTCTGATCATACCATAGTCTCCTAGAATAAGGCAAACCCATCTCCAGTGGCTTCATCTACCAAGACATCCTCTAAACCATCTCCATCCCCCACTCCTAAGAAACAACCAAATTCTCTATGGGTGGACCTTTTTTCCAAGCTGGCCAGCAATGGCAAGTTGACTAGTAACAAGTGCAAGAAATGTCTTGAAAACAACCTGTGCCTCTACTATGGTGTAAGAGACTACAAATTGGACTCCTGTTCCAAGAAGCAGACCACAGTCATTTCCAAGGGCTGTAGCGCTTCAACAACTGCTTCCAAGAAATCCTTAGAAAAATAGAGAGTGACTCCCAGGACTCTGCACAGACTGAGGGCTATATTGAACTTTCCTGTGCAACAACAAGTTCTGTTTGAATCAATGTATTCACTCTTTCTGATCCTCATTCACTTTTTGTTTTTCTTACTTTTTCCTTGATCCTTAGTCAGGATCACCTTAATAAAACCCCATTCTGAGCCCTTGTTGATTCCAGGTCTACTCATTGTTTTGTAGACTCAAAATTCATAGATACTTACAATTTGAAGACATCTGCAACTTCTCCAGTTGCTCTCTGCTTGTTTGATGGTACATCAAACAGCACCATCTCTGAAATTGCTAACTTACCCATAATTTTTTCTACTAGTGATTGTATGAATCTGGACTTCTATATTACTCTGCTAGATTTTTCTTGCTCTTTGGTCCTTGGATACAACTGGCTTGCCTGACACAATCCACTGATTGACTGGGTAAATGGGTTGATAAACTTTTGTCTATCTTTATAGGAAAATCTTGCCCCTCCTCACATTGTGACCAACACACCATTGGCATCTCTGTCATTTCTTGACATCCCTTTGCAATCATTGGATTCCATAGTTTCTATACCTGCATCTGAGACCACTGTGTCTAACTCTGAGCAATTTAACATTGCTATTATTGGTGCTGCAACATTCCTGTGAGCATCAAAACTTCTAGGCTCTAGCAATTTTGAACTTTATCTTCACTCTCCAGACATTCAGGCTAATTCCACAAAACTTGCAGAAGCTCCTGACCTTTCCAATGTCTCTTCTGAGTATCATGAATTTGCCAATGTTTTCAGCAAAACTAAAGCTGAAGTCCTCACTCCTTATCATTCTTATGACCTCAAAATCAATCTGAAAGAAGGCACTCAACCTCTGGTTAGCCCCATATACTTGCTTTTAGCATCTGAACAAGAGGCTCTCAAGGAATTCATTGAGGAAAACCTCAATACAGGTTTCATCTGACCAATCTCATTTCCACATAGTATACTGGTCTTATTCATTAAGAAGAAAGATGGTTCACTACACCTCTATGTCAATTTCCACAGTTTTAACCACATCTCTAAAAAGAATTGCTATCCACTCCTGCTTATCTCTAATCTACTGGACTCACCTTGTAAAGCTTGGGTTTATTCAAAGATAGATCTTCACCATGCTTACTATTTGGTTCACATTGCTGACAGTGATGAATGGAAGACCACCTTCAGAACATACTACAGATCATTTGAATAGTCAGTAATATATTTCAGTCTCACTAATGCTCCCATGGTTTTTTAGCAATTTATGAATGATGTTTTTTCTGATCTCTTAGATGTCTATGTCATGATCTATCTAGATGATATACTTATCTATTCGAATAACATGTCCAAACATCACTGGCATGTTAAAGAAGTACTCAAGTATCTCCACAAGGCTGGTCTTTATGTTAAAGCAGAGAAATGCAAATTTCACTCCAAGTCAGTAGAATATCTGGAATACATTCTTTTTTCTTCTGGCCTTACTATGTCTGACAATAAAGTGAAGATTATTCAAGACTGGCCAGAGCCTAAGAAAGTCAAGGATATTTAATCTTTCTTAGTTTTCACTAATTTCTATCACCAGTTTATCTTTAACTATTTGGACATTGTTATTCCATTGATATACCTTACCTAGAAGGATGTTCTGTGGAAGTTCGACTCCTCCTGTTGTGATGCTTTCAATTCTCTCAAGAAGACACTCATCTCCACTCTGATCCTTACTTATTAGTTTTCCAGTGCACAACTCATCATGAAAACTAATGTTTTAGACTATACTTTTACTGCAATCCTTTCCATTATTAATGAAAAAAACCTTGTTATCAGATTCTATCCTGGTTATCTTGGCACCAAACCAGACACTCTCACTAGATGATGGGATATTTATCCTAAAGGAGGGAATACTGACTATGCCATAGTCAATCCTCACAACTTCAAACCTATCTTCACTCAACAACAATTAGCAGCCTCCATATGAGCTACTGTCTTGCTCTTTCTTTCTCTCTGTGCAGCTACAATAGTTGATCTGGATACCCTACATAAAGATATCCTTTCAGCCCTTCCTAGTGACCCAATTGCTACAAAATATATTTCTGCAGATGGCTAGTAGTCTACGGATCTAAATGGTCTTCTTTTCCTTGATAACAGAATTTATGTACCATCTGCTAGTAATCTCTGTATACATGTTCTCTAGTATAATCATGATCACATCCTTGCTGGACATTATGGTTAAAACAAAACACTGGAACTAGTTCACCACAGATATTCCTAGCCTAGCCTCCATACTGATGTACAACAATTCTGCAAGTCCTGTATTACTTGTATGCGATCCAAGCTACAACATTATAAGCTCTATAGATCTCTTAAACAACTCCCTATCCCCAAATGACTATGGAATTCCATTTCTATGGACTTTATTGAGAAACTCCTATCATTTTCTGGGTTTGACACTATCTTGGTCATAGTCAACCAGCTTACCAAGCAGGTAATTTTTATTCCTACTCATGACACCATCATGTCCACAGACTTAGCATGTCTGTTCATTCTTCATGTACTCTCTAAACACAATGTTTCTTTCCATGTCACCTCTAATAGAGACTTGGAGTTTGTATCTAATTTTTTCCATTCCTTAGATACTGCTCTAGACATGTAGCTTCACTTCACTTCAAACTACCACCCCAAAGATAATAGACAAACTAAATATATGAATCAGACTCTTGAGCAATACCTCTATGTATATTGTAATTACCAGTAAGATAACTAGTCTGAACTCTTGTGGAGTTTGCCTACATTAATGCTCTGAGTGCTACTATCAGTGTTTCCCCATTTTTTGCTAATAAGGGATATCATCTGAATATTACTGTTTACCCTGAATGTGATATTGCTTCCTCCTAAGCCTATGACTTTGCTGTAGATCTTGATGAGTTATAGAGTACCCTCAAAGCTAAAATCTCTGCAGCCTAACAGCATTATCAGAAATCCACTGATGCATAACGCTCTCCCACTCCTGATTTCAAAGTAGGTGTTAAAGTTTTTGTCAAGGCTTAGTTCTTCCAAACTACTTGGCCTTTAAAGAAACTCTCTGAAAAATATCTTGGACCTTATGAAATCATCACCCAGCCTGGTACACTATTATTCACTCTCTATCTTCTAGAGTCCATGCACTCTGTTCATCCAGTTTTCCATGTGTCCATGCTTAAACCTGCTATGTCCAATTTCTTCTCTGAGAGAACACAACTAGCCCCTGCTCCAGTTATAATCAACAGAGAACCTGAATATGAAATTTCTTGGATAGTGGACTCTGAAATTGATTACCAATGGGTATGCAAACTCCTGTACAAGGTAATCTGTCTGGAGTATGAAGACACTGAAGATAAATCTGAGTAGATCTCCACATTGGAACTCACTCATGCCTCCAACTTGGCATCCAATTTCCACATCGCATATTCTACCAAGTCTAGTCTACTCCTATTGTCCTAATCATGCTATTGCACTTGTTCCCTACCTCCACACACTTTTTAACAGTGATTCCTTCATTAATTTCTTAATATATTTGGTTCACTTATTCTCATTAAACCCCAGCTTCCATACACTTTTTGGAGTTTCTTTCAAACTCTTAGACTTTTATTTTCATTTCATTTCTTGATTTTCTTACTCACACATTTAGATCACAAAATCAAAATCAAAATTAGAAAGTAACTAAGAAAATAAAATCACTATACTAACAAGAGACAAACAATAAAGTTCTCTCCTTCTAACTTTTCCTAGAGCCATCCTCAGACCCCTCATCATCATCTCTGTCTTCTTCTCTAACCTCACTCTCCTCTCTGTGACTTTGCAGACCCTTTTTTAAAACTTATGTCCATTCCACTGCAGCCCCAATCCTCTCTAACTGGGCTATGTTTCTCTCTTGACCCTTTACTAAGTCCCAGAGAGACTTTTCAACTTCTTGGTACTCCTTTACAAGTTCTCAGAGTACCTTTTCAATGGCACTTAGAACCCTACCATAAGTGGGGATCATGGCCAGTGTATTGATGTTGGTGTAGAAGACACACCACTGCTTGACAGCGATGCATCCAGTGTATGCAAGAGACTGGCTAAGGGAAGGCTATTAGTAAAGATAAAAACAGAAAAAATCTTGTTGCTTACCTTGAATTGTATACCAGGCAGTTCTGTCTAGCATGCATACACCTCTCACAGGGGTTAGCACCCTCCATCTTGATCCCATTGTCTCTGTAGTACTTTGCTGGCTGTTTACCTTTAGTCTTTTTGGAAGGTTAATGGTCCCTATTGTCTTCTAGAGGAACCTTCTTATATTTAGATTCTGTAATCTAGGATTTCTCAGCACCCTCCAAAAGAGTAGCATTCTCTACTAGCACCTCATCCCAGAGTTGTTGGAGGTAATCCAACATTCTCTTCTTCTTCTTCTTCTTCTCTTCTGCAACCCTCCTTTTCTTGGCTTCCTTTCTTACTTTAGCCTCCGCTTCCTTTTTTACTTTCTGAGCCACATGCTCAGCTCAACTTCACTGCTTCTTCAGAACCTTCTACTCCCTTCTCTCAAGTTCCGTGATCAATGGTGTGACCACATCATCAGATGTGACTGATCACTTCTAACCTTAGCCCCAGAGTTCTAAAAATAGAAAAATGAAAATAAATTGAACAGAAAATAAAATGAGAAAGAAAATGAAGAAAAACTAAGTTCTCATTCTTCAATCTTGACAACTATTGTCTTAATTATGAGTACTTAATGTTTAAGGCCAGTGAATACTGAATACTCTGTACTTTCTTCAGTCTGATAATTGTATTAGTAATACACCAGTGACACTCTCACTCTCACCAGCCTTCAATTATATCTATCTCTAGTATAAATAACACTTATCTCATTTCTGAGCTCCATTCTTCTCTGTTAAAGACAGAACTCACTATTTCTGAGCTATACCCTCTTACTCAAGGATAGCACTTATTCATTTTCAAAGTTATATATTTTTCTATAAAGATAGCACTCAAACTCCAAATACATTCAATGAAGTTTACTTCTATCCATATCCAATCTCCATCCCTGTAAAAACATAGATCAATCTAAATCTGGCCACTTGTTGGAGCTAGACAGAGATATTGACACTACTTAGTATGGAGATATCTCTAATAGTCTCATTCCATCTCTACTTGAGTTTCACTCTGTCTTAGATACAATTCTTTGTATATAAGACTAGTAGTTACACTGTAATAGCTAGTCTGATAATCAACAATAAAGTTAATTCTAACCTCTCCAAACCTTTCTCTAAAATTACAACTACATAACTTATAAGAAGTACAACACATAAGTTGAATTCAGAAGTCCATATCTGTATATCATAGATAAGTTTGAGTATTTGATCTACATATTCCATATTTTTCCTATAAACTTTTTCCATCCAAGTGTGCACTGTGCTTAATATCTAACTCTCTTAATATCTAGACTATATAAGCTTAGTGGTTAGAGCTGTTAATACAATTTTGGATAGTCCTGGGTTTGACTTTTGGTATGACCATTATCTTATTTCAATATCTAGCAATTTTAGGAACTACTCTGATAACTTAAAAGTTACCTAGTAAACTGTGAACATGTTATAGGTCAAACTCTGATTTGTATCTTTCTCTGTATAGATGGCACTCAATACTTTTCAAATTATATCCTCTTTTTCAAGAGCAGCATTCAACCATTTGTGAGTTATATTTTTCCATAAAGATAGCACTCAAACCTCAAGCACTTTGTTCTCAGTAACAAAGTTTGTTTGATCCAATATCTGATTTCTATCTCTGTCAAAACACAGAGTACTTCAATTACAAATCTGGCTACTGTTAGAGGCAATTCACACTTGCTAGAGAATCTACAGATATAGTATAGAAGACAAATCATATTAGTAGAAACTTAGTGGAAAAGAACATAGATGGAGTCAAAAATAGCATATTATATAGATAACAGCCTTGGCTTCAGCTGGAAGAAGTTGTATCTGACTTAACTTCATTGTATGGTTGTAATTTTGAAATTTTGAAATATAAACTGGAGATAAGTGTAGTACTTAATCCAAGTTGATTATTAGACCAAGAAACTACACATAATGACTATTGTTCTTAAATACAGGAAGTGTCTTTCTAGTAATAGACTACTGCACATACTCTGGGTTTATCAGATATCATAAGGATTGTTATATAGAACTTTATAAGATTTGTTGCAGAATAGAGAGGCTCTTGTCTGTGGGTTGATAGATAATTGGAATGGAGTGTAATCTGCATTGGAAGAGAACAAGAAAGTGTAGATGAAGTAGATGTTATCTAGGATAGATAACAAATGTAGTCAATTAGTATGTGATAGTTACTTATATTAGACTGTCACATACTTATCTAAGTATGTCCAATCTATTCAACTACATCATATATAACATTCCTCTAATATACAATTCATCCAGAACATTTGGAGAAGAGTGTATCTTCCTTTCTACCTACCCATTCTCTTTGTTAGACATGATTTACACTAGGAGACAAAAGTCTGCAAGGTCAGCTAAGAGATGTATAGAGTGCAGAAACTCTGTACAAGAAGCTTGGTGATATGAACTTGTCAGAACAATCTTAGCTTCAGCTTATATGCTGCACTATCTATTTGTCATGTGGTCACAACTTCAGATAATTGGATGGGATCTAAAAGAGAGTTGAGTACTAATAGTGGTATGTTGTTGTTAAACACTAGAGATTGAGTTCAATAAGAAGTATCTTTGTCAATTATCAGACTAGTAATTTACAGTATAACTACTAGTCTTATATACAAGTTAAATAGTTAGGAGATGTTTGGAGGTCTTAGTATATAGTCCCAAGTGGAGGCTTTAGGTTTCAGTGTTAAAATACTGAGAGAGACCAGATAAGAGAACTCTGTTATAGAAGACTGAGCTCAATAAGAGCATATCCATTATGGAAAACCAAATACTTAAAAGGCTAGAAGATGATTGCATCACAGTTACCAAGACATGTTATAGAGAAGATGGTTATCATGGAAAACAGGCTTTTGTTAGACATGTTAGAACTAAGCTTTCAAAGTCCTATTTAGTTTATCTGAAAAAACTGTGATAGTGTCTAGATCAGTATATAAAATAAAAAGAAAATAATTTCACTTCTTTTTCTTATACTACTATATCCTCTTTATTATCAAATATCTTGAAGGCTAAAACTAAAATATTGGAACAACAATGCCAAGAAATGTGACAATAGCACAAAGAAGAGCAGTAGGCTCCAAGTTTATCTAGAAGAGGCAGCAAAAGCATGTCATGTTAAGCAGGTGGCACAGAAAGCAAGGAAGGCTACTGAGGCCAAAGCAAAGGAGAAAACAGTATAAAGAGAAAGAGCTGAAGAAGAAATGAGTGGAGAACCTGAAGAAACTCTAGGACCTTGTCCTAGATGAAAAAACTACCTCTAAAAAATGTTACAAGGCTTTTTAAGTAGTGGTAACCAAGTATAAAGAGGTTATGGAGATCTTCTCAGAGGAAGCTAGGTGGTAGCCCTTAAAGAAGACAAAAAAGAAGCAAATAAAAAAGTACTATGAGAATGACAAGATAAAGATGGAGATGATAATCTCTGTGAGAGGTGTGTGCATACTGGACAGAATTGTCTGATACATAATAGTAGATGAGTAGATTACTATCAAGTAACAATGCATCCCTCATATTGACACGGCCTTCAAGAATATGGTCTTTACCTATAGTAGAGTTTTCAATACCATTGAATAGACACTCTAGAAACTAGTAGAGGAGTACCATAGCACCAGGAAGTCTCTCCAAAACTTGGTGCTACAGTCAATATAAGATGGGGTATGATAGAGGTCTTGTAAAGTAGTAAGGAGAGTGAGCAGAATGAGAATATAGAGGAGGAAGAAGATAAATATGAAAACAACAATGAAAACAATGACAACAATGACAACAGCAGGAATAAAGATAAAGAAGAGTTCATGAAAGGATTTGAGGAAGTTGAGGAAAAGATATTAGGTTATACTTCATTGTTTGTCTCTTGCCAGAGTATTAATCTTATTTTTTGTTAATTACTATTGAATATAATTTTTTTGGTTGTTTTGTGTCTAACTATATGAGTAAGAAAAGTATAAGATAGTTAGAAAAATATAAAACAGAGATTAAGGTCCAAAAACTGAAAAGAAAACTCCATAAAAAGTGCATGGAAGCTAGGGTTAAGTTGGAATAGAAAAAATAGATAGAATATAACTAAGAAAAAAATATCTCTATTAAAAGTATACAGAGATTTGGAATGAGCTACAGCAATGTAATCAAAACAATAGAAGTAGACTGAGCTTGATGGGATATGTGATATAGAAATTAGATACCAAGTTAGCAACATAAGTGAGCTTAGATATAAGAATCCACTCAGATTCATCTGTTGAATAAGGTGTGAAGTCATAAAGTAACAAATAAATTTCTATTTTTATTTATTCATTTTTATTTCTCTCATTTCTAGCTGATACTTGGGCCACAACTATATAGGTTATTGTCAATTTTTACTGTTTCATATATAAAAAGACCTTTAATAAGTAAGGAACTTTAGTTGTTCACATATTTCAGTGTTGGACTGAGATGAGCTTGTTTAACTTATTTAGTATAACTTAAGCTAACAGTAGTATCTAGTATGTGTTCCAATAAGTATGAAATATAGCCATTCATACATTTTAATATTGGACTTAGTACATGTTCCAATAGGTTATAGGCTCTGAGCCTAAACAACTAACAAAATTTTGAATTTACCACATCCACATCTTAAATGACATATTTATTCTGAATATAACATACCAAAGAATAACAGATACCAACACTTAGACACACTATATCTATATAACATTACACTTAGATATATCTAAAAAAATGTCTAAAACATCTCATAGACCATCAGTCTTCCTAAATAATAACAAATTTAATGGGATGAATTGGATCACCTTTAAAAACCTTGTTATTATAACAGCTGAGATGCAAGGAGCAATGGGATACCCAGATAGTTTTATTAAGAATTCTACTATACTAATGGAATCAAAAACAATTCCAAGTACAGTGGTACCCAAATCTACTTTTTAAGACTCCAAAAACCCATTAGCTAGTAAGTGAAAGATATATAATACATGAACAAAGGGATTACTACTATACAATATCAATAATGCAGTTGGCCTTGGAGCAAACATATTAAGGACAGCTGAGAATCTTTAGGGATCTCTAACCAACCTATATGACAGAACATCTGAAGTAGCCAGACTACATATGGAAAAACACTTAAGGAGTGTATAGTTCTGGGATGGAGATGATTTCCAAAACTATATCACACTACTCAGATAGTTGTGGTAGAAAGTTAACTTCATGGGTAGTTTAGTGAATAATTATTTATTTAAGTCTATACTTCTAGGCTCCTTACCTACCTTTTAAGATCCTATTGTTGTTATACTTTATACTACTATATCATCTATAGAAGCTCTCATTCAATTCAACACACACTAAATAAGAATTAGTGGATATGAAAAGAGAAATATGAACTCAGTTACTTCATCTACTATATTTTAAACAAGTAGATCCAGACAATTGATCTGCTCAAACTCAAACTGTCAATGATCAGAATATACCATCAAGAATTACTACTGACCCAGGAGGAAAAAACAAGAGCAATTTCTATCTGGTTTTAGTAAATATCATCAACAGTAGCAAGGAGAAGAGTAAACCACTTATTATCAGAATGTGAATATGAGACAGACCCAAAACTACTAGCTATCTCACCATCAGCTATCCTGCTCTTACAATATTATAACAGAAACTGGGCAAAATAGTATAATCATTGAGCATATGTGAAAGTTAGTAATATTAATAGTAAAAGGCTCTGACTTTGCAGAATAGAGAATAAAGGATGGGATAATTACCACTATTTTGAATTTGGGGACTACAGACCACTGTTTTGTCAAATACACCAATTTGATTAAGTATAAGAAGTTTCAAATAAGTATGACTGGCAGGATAGTAGAGAAGGGAACAATTTTTGAAATTGCTAGACATGGAATTGTGAAAATAGTAGTTGAGATAGTAAATAGAAAGATCATTGATCCAACTTTACATAATGTACTACACATACCAGACCTCCATTCCAATCTTATTTCTATATCTAAGATCTGCAGATTAGGTTTAGCCATTACCTTTGGAGAAAATAAGGTCATTGCAAGTCTTAGTAATGATAGAATAGCAATTTGTAATATTAGACATGGAAGCTTATACCATAATAGGACAGTTGATATATAGATATCGAGACAATATGCAATCTGTATAAGAAGAGATTAGTGCTAGGTCTAGAACTGATAGATCAGTTACAAATAGCAAGAACATGTAAGAATTGCATCTTTAGAAAGATACATATGAGACTGTATAATGAGGAGGTTATGTATGAGAAGAAGATACTGGAACAAGTCTATATAAACTTATGGAGACTGTCACTGGTAGTGTCTGCTAAAAGAGCAAAGTACTTTATAATGTTGATGAATAGTATATCAACCTTCATATATACAAGCTTCCTGAAGGAGAAGATGATAGAGATGGCACTTGAGGTGTTGAAAAAATATATGACTAAGACAGAGAGGTTGATAGAGCAAAGAGTGTAAGTGAATAGAGGCTATAAGTGAAATAATCAGCTATAGCAAGAGTATAAGAATAAGAAGGGTTTTATATTGGAGTTTACAACAGCATATGCTTACTAATAGAATTGTACTACGGAACATAGTATATAAACTATACTTGATGTATCATGCTCCATACTTGTAGATTCCAGACTACCAATGTACTATTGGCCAAAGGCTATCCAAACAGCTATTTATACTTAAAACTTGGTACCATCTAAATGAAATCCTAACATTATGTCTACTAAAATGTGGTATGGGAAGAAGCAGAGTATTTCTTATCTATATGTTTTTGAAGAAACAATATATACCTATATACCACTTGACCTATACTCTTTAAAACTTGGGCCCTATACCATACATCTAGTATTGACTGGTTATTTCAGCCAGTGAAGCTACAAATAGTTGAACTATGAAACAAGTATTGTATATAGCAGAAGGAATATATATTTCAATAAAGGGCCTATAAATTTCACAAAGAACCCTGAACATACTAAATGGAAGAATAATAATGATTTTCTTCTACCAAAGATATTAGATAAGAGAACTAATAGAGTTCCAGAGCAGAAGGAGGAAGAAGATGCTTAGAAACACAGAAATAAGCAGAAATATGTAAAGATGTTGGATAGGTTGGATGTGAATGACAGTGGTAAGCTTGGTAGTGGTACTAATATTTTATTGGAAGTTGAGGTGAAGGCTTTGGTTTAGAAGGATGGAAATGACATTGTAGCAGTAGATAGATTAGATGAAGGTATAGATGGAGAGGTAACAGACATATCTATTACAATATGTGGGACAAAAAGAGAATTCAGACCATTACAAATACTTCTAGAGTCTAGAAAGTACTTAGTAAGAGAGAAAGATAGAAATTATATGCTGAGAATATTTGTGGTGATATTAGGAGATGTAAAAGTCCCTCAGAGTTTCAGAGAGACAATGCAGAAGCCTAACATATATGTTATGACTCGGGACCCTTAGAGTTGGGCTAGGTGGCAACCTTGTATTGTGATAACACAAGAGAACTCGATGGAGAACTCTGTACAAGATAGTCTACCTTTATATACTAAATCCTCAGGGGCTGTGCTAGTTATTTCTAACCTACCCTAAACAACCATATGTTAGCCATGAGGTTCCCATATAGTATGACGTTATCCTTATAGAATCTCCCTCATGTCACCTGACTCATGCTGCTTCTAATCTTAGTCTTACATGCTAAAAATAGAATAAATGGAAAATAGGAAAGTAAATAGGAAAGAAAATAGAAAGAGAAAAAGAAATGAAAAGAAATTAAGTCCACTTCCTGCGATCCTAACATTACCCCCTCTTTAAGGTTTCTCCTCTAGAGAAACTGCTTTCCATCTTTTCCAGTTCCTTTCCAACTTCTTCAAGTATTCCTCCTCAAACTTCCCATCATCCCACCCATACAATATCTTCGCCGTAAACTTCCCTGGTAACTCTCCCTTTCTAATATTTTGTTCCTTTGCTTTATCTATTTTCTCTTGTCTCCTTACTTCTGCATCTACTCTCTCTTCGAATTCTTGTAGCACCTCTTTTGCATTTCCTAGGTCCTGCCTTCTTTCCCAAGTATCATGCTCCGCCGTAAATCCCTTCCAATGTACTAAGTACTTTTCTACCCCTCTTATTTTTTTCTTATTTAGTATTTTTTCCACTTTCCATTCTTTGGCTCCTTCCACTTCCACTGGTTTTCCTTCCTCCTTTTTCTGTCCCTCTACTTGCTCCTTGTACCATACTATCTGACTGACATTTACTACTGGATGGATTCTCATCGAGACTGGCAGTTGTAACTTGACCGCATTGGTAGATACTTGTTGTAGACTCAAAACCTTAGAGTTGGTTTCAAGACTAAACCTTATACCGGGTTGATACAAGAGAACTCGATAAGGAGCTCCTACTCTATCTACCACTATATATACTAGTCTGTCCTGGTC
>Ga0157364_1004619_pt1 | contig 13790 bp, 12 predicted proteins | sample AttsexASBM2_FD_111476 | JGI IMG/M metagenome (GOLD analysis project Ga0157364, IMG submission 111476) | Fungus gardens microbial communities from leaf cutter ant in Ribeirão Preto, State of São Paulo, Brazil - Atta sexdens ASBM2 | ecosystem: Host-associated > Fungi > Mycelium > Unclassified ... | reverse complement strand
AGTTGAATAGAATATTGGACATTAAAATGAAGTTATCAACAGTATTCCATTCATGAATAAATAGTCAAACTGAATAAATAAACTAAGAACTTGAACAATATTTACAGTTCTTTGCTGATTATAAGCAAAAAGATTGGCTAGAGTAGCTAACAATAGCAGAGTTGTCAGAGTTGAAAACAAAGGACTCTATTTATTTTATTTTCTTATTTCTATTTTATTTTTCATTTCATTATTATTTGGACTTAAAATTAGGGTTTAGTCATTCTCTCTTCTCTCTCTTACCACTATCTTGAATAGTAGTATCTATTAGAGACACTAGGAATAAATTATTTTCTACTTCAGCTTCAAATATTTACAACTCAAACATGGCTTCAGTTCTCAATGACGTTGATATAGCTGATGACTGTGTTGTCAGTAATATCATCTTCAACAATGGCAACAGAAATAACGAGGTGAGAGGTCACACTCTTGCACCTAGCATAGTTAGTTCTAGATCTGTTTTGAGTTCCTCCTCCAAAGAGATCAGATGTAGAGAGAAAGCAATAAAATAGTTCAGAACAAACCTACCACTACATCTGATAGTCTCCAGCTTAAATATGCAACATCTGAAAGGCAGAATCTGAATATCAGCAAGACAGCTGATACCTCTTCAAACATGAGAATCGAACATGTTTGCAATGCTGCACTAACACGTGTCAATTCTACTATGGACAACAACAATGACATAATCAACATCCAGTTGAATTATGATGTCAATTGAGCTCTAGACTAGGATTTGTGAAATGGCGAGTTTAGGGCAATTTCCCTTCATGGCTCTATAGAACATCTTGATTCAGACATCAAAAATATTAAGGAATCATTATCCAGAATGGAGAAATATATCCTTGGAAAGAGTATTGACAGCAGCAGAGCCAATGATATTAAAGACTTTGAAGATTTAGGCAAAGCAGCATGGGAGTTCATTACAACTCTCTATATCTCTCAATCGAACAACCTGATTGTCGACAGCATTAACAGATCCTTTAGGAACAATGTCAAATCAAAGTTTAGCCTCCAAGTCACGAAGGAAACTGCTAAACCTAAGGATGCAAACATATTAGGCTTTCCCTATATTTTCTTTCTTCCTCCTCCTATCCCAGCGAAATCTGCTAAGAAAATAAATGAAATCTCAAAATATTTCAAACAACAACAACCTACTAACTACAGACAAAAATCTTATGCTCAGGTATTGGCCAAACAATCTAATCTTACTAACATTGCTAGGGAAACACTCAAAATCAAGGAGACTTTCCCTAATCTCCAAAACAAAAAAATTGAAATCGTCCAAAAAATCATTAGTAGTCAGGATAAACCCAAGCTGTTATGATTCAAAGCTCAAGGGTTTAAGCAATGAACTAACTCTTGTATTGAGTGACATAAGAGAACTTGATAGAGTTCCTAATACAAAGTAGTTTACCTTATATACTATTACCCATGGTCCGTGCTAACTACTGTGCACCCTACCCTAAACGACCATGAGTATAACATGAGGCTAGCATGTGTTGTCCATGCTGTATGATATCACTTTGTTCCAGAACCTTCTACTCTATTCTTCTAAGTCTTGTGATCAGTCTCATGATTATGCCATCAACTTGTGACTGATGTGACAGCGTAACTGATAAACCCTAACCTGAGTTTGTTCTAAAAATAGAAAATAAAATAAAAATAAAAATAAAAATAAAATAAAGTGAAAAGAGAAAATAAAAACAAAGTCCACTGTCAATGATCTTGACACAAGCTGAAAATCAGCATGACTACCAAAGGCTCCTCATGCAAACAGGTCATCATTCCGATGAAAGATATCAGTGCAAACAACTTCATCAAAGATTCAAGTATACATGTTTTCAACATCAACTGATCCCTCAAGAATATCAAATCTAGCACTATGGCAGATTACATTCATATCAATAGTAAGAGTATCATCATTACAACTAATAATATCACCTCTCCCTCAGACCTCCAAGCTATTGAGAAATATGTCAAAAGTGTATCTAGTGTTGATGCTGACCAAGTTCAATCCCCAAGATTGCCTTAATCTAAATTGTACCTAAAAATCGTCGGCATTCCCTACTTGTCTGAAGTCACAAATACATCTGAAGAAGTTGAGAGAATTCTCAAAAACAACCACATTTTCAGCGACATCGTCTTAGCCTTAAAACCCAGAATAGTCAAGGTTTCTCCAAAGTCTGACATGATCATAATATGGATCAACATTTGGGACACTCAAAGCAGCTCCAAAGCTAAATCCCTTATTAACCAAAGGTTCAACATAAGAAGATTCATTGCCATCATCCAAAGCACAAATATGAATTCAGACATTTCCCAATGCAAAAATTGCTGGAAATAGAGTTACTCTGCAGGCATATGCAGAATCCAAGGAGCAAAATGTGTCAAATGTAATGGCCTGCATCAAGCCATCCACCATAGAGAATTTGTATGGTGTTGTAAGACAAACGACAAAATTAACCCTCCCAGACTCAAAACAAAAAAGGATGAATACTGCCTCCATTCCTTCAGGTGTCCCAACTATAAGGGCGAACACCAAGCCGACTCTATGGAGTGCCCATTCTGAAAACACTACTTCAATAAAGAATGGCACAGCAAGGAGTATGCCAAGATACATAAAAATTGAAAGGAGTCAACTCGTTCATCTATGAACACCAACAAGATATGATTTGTAAATAAATCAAAATCTTCTCTTAAAACATTTGGAAAAACTCCCTCCTCATCAATACCATCCTAGAAATCAAAACTTCCTTCAACATTATCTTCATCCAAGAACTCTCTTGGTCATCTATTGGCTCCATTCCTAGCTCACCAAATTGCGAGGAAGAGACTCTTGTTGGTATGGTAAACCATCTCAACTGGCTAACATTCATTAGACCCAACACTAATGAATCTGACTACCCAAGGGTCGTTGTCTATATTAATATTAGACTTTCTTCTCTCCAGTTCTCTATTCGAAAAGACATTATTGATCACAGAGACATTCTCCTTGCCTCATTCTTTAATTTTTTTGGTTAATAAACATATATTCTGATATCTCCCATTTTGTTTTAAAGTATCTAAAGGATACTGAAGTAAATATTCAAAATCTCCTTATCATGGTGGGAGATATCAATATCAGAGATAGTCTATGAGATCTGTCCTTTTTGCACCACTCGTCCATTAGCGACGATTTAATAATTATAACAGACTCCTTTCATTTATCACTATTGTTTCCTACTAATCAAGTCCCAACCAGATATGCAGATAACATCAATGATTCAAATTTGGTCATTGATCTTATATTCCTCCAATGTGACTCATCTATCCTCAACAACCACTCCATTCATCCTAAGTAGTGCCTCTCTTCCAATGATGCTCCTTTAACTGTCACGATTCCTATTCCAGATGAGTTTATCAATATGCACAAAAGCACTGTCTGGAAAAACAGTGTCAAAGAAGAACAATTTGTAAATAACACTATCAGTACTATCAAGAACTTGGATGTCTCAAATCTTTTGAGCATTCTCTTGTTGGAAAAAGCTGTCAATAACTTTGCTAAAAACATTGACAATATATGGGACAAAAATACAAAACTCACCGACATCACAAAGTACTCCAAGAGTTGGTAGGACAATAACTGCAGCAAAGATCTTGAAAAATATAAATCTTTGAAGAGTCTAGAGGACTGGAAATCCTTCTGCAAAACTGTAAAGAATACCAAAAGAACGTTTCTCAACCTCAAAATCACAGAAATAGCTAACAAAAAGTGGAGCCCATAGGAGCTCATGAATTCAGTCAACAAACAAAAACTCTCTGCTCCTGAAACTATCAAGTTCAATGGTTAACCATGCCTAGAATTAGACAATCTCTGGCAAGCGTTACATTTTATGTTTAACACAGCTCAACATTGCCATGTAGAAAGTAATGTTTTAAATGAATTAGAGTCTTACTCATCCTTGCCTTGGGCCCAGTTTGTGGAAGAAGAATTTGCCAGCTCCCTACTCAAATGCAGCAATATGTCTACCTTAGGACCCGACAAACTGTCGTGGAGGCATTTCAAAATCATTCTTAAAGATAAAACGTGCTTAAGAAACATTATTACCATTGCTGACACATGTATCAAATTGGGCTATTGGCCATCACACTTCAAGATTTCTTTGACAATCGTAATCTCTAAACCCAATAAAGCATCCTATGACTCACCCAAGTTGTTCAGACCCATTATCCTCCTAAACACATTGGGAAAACTCATCGAAAAAGTCATCAGTAACAGAATCCAATTTCATGTGGTTACTAACAATTTTATACACTATAGTCAACTTGGCAGCCTTAAATTCAAATCTACGATAGATGCAGGTATCGCTCTAACCCATTTTATTCATATGGGATGGGTTAAGAATATGTCAACCAGTACTCTCACCTTTGATATTTCTCAATTCTTTCCCTCTCTTAACTATCACCTTCTTTCTCTCATTCTCAAGAAAGCAGGTTTGGATTCACTCATTGTCTAATTTTTTTCCAGTTATCTTGTCAATAGAAGCAGGTTTGGATTCACTCATTGTCTAATTTTTTTCCAGTTATCTTGTCAATAGAAGCACATAATATGTTTGGAACAATTTTTCCTCTCATTTTGTTGATATTAATGTTAGAGTATGTCAAGTCCTTTGAATCCTCTAATTCTCGTCTTTATTGTAGTTACAATGTAGCTCTCAATCTTCTCACTAAATTCGGTCTTCTAGTTGAACATTCAAAAACCAAAGTCTTTTACTTCTCAAGATCATGAGGGGTCTTTAACCCTCCTTCCCTCAATCTCTCACCCTTATAAGGTCCAAACATATCTCCTAAAGATTTCTAGTGCTACCTCAGTTTTATATTTGACAGAAAACTTTCATCCCATAATCACATAGAATTCTATGCAAATAAGGTGATTTCAACAGTCAAATGCATGAAGATTCTTGGTAATTCCACTAGAGATCTGAATCCCTGCCAAAAACATTTCTTCTACAGATGTTGTGCTATGCTGATCACTCTCTACAGCTTCTAATTATGGCACTACAACAAAGACCCCCTCTTCTACCTCTTGAGGATCCTGAACAAAATGCAAAAAAGAGTGGTCTTGTGAATAGTGGGTACCTTCAAAATGTCTCTCTCGATAGGTATTGAAGCCATCACTGGCCTAATTCCCATTAACCTCCATTTACAAAAGATTGGAGGTAGATCTCAACTTAGGGCACATTTGTTTCTACCCAACCACATTCTGCGATCTCTCATGAGTCCAAGTCCCAAATCTCTTCCCCATTAACACCCTCTCTTGCTCAATACTTTAACAAGAAGGCAATGTGGTCTTATCAAAGGCCACATGGTAGACATGGAAAATTGCTTTAATAAGGTTTTTCCATCCTTTGATCCTATCAACCCAGAATTTTACCCTGGTAATAGAATTATAGACACTCATGCTAATCATTTCTCTTTTCACTTTTTTAACAAGTATATTAGCTATAACATCAAATCTTGCATTCAAGAATTTGATAAAATTGCCATTGAATTGTTGGAAGATCCATCATCTACACTTGTTGTCACAGACACTAGCGTCAAGAACAATGTTGCTACATCCATCACTTATATTCATGTTCGTGACAAACTGGTCATGAAAACTCTCCATCATGCTCTAAACGTTATGAGTACTGAAGCTAAGTTTTTTGTAATTAGATGTGGCATCAACCAAGCTACCAACATCAACGACATTTCCAAAGTCATTGTTGTCACAGACTCAATCCATGCAGTGGAAAAGATTTTTGACCTGTCTTCCCATCTCTTCCAGAAATATTTGGCATCCATCCTGAAGGATCTCCAAACTTTCTTCTCTTGTCATCCAGAGAATCATATTGAATTTTGGGAATGCCCAAGTCATTGTAATTGGCATCTCCACAAAGTCATTGACACTGAAACCAAATCCTTCAGGCCAACTTCTATCTTTCCAAGTAAACTTTCTTGAGACTTTAGCAAGAAAATTGAATGTGATAACCTCGTCAGTAAATGAAAGATGACATTCCAAGCATCAGACTTGAAGGACAATCATTTTCTCAACCTCATTAATGATGATAATAATCCGCTTGAGCCATCTTATATCAGAGAAGGTCTATAGTTTCAAAACTTCGGTCACTTTAACTTTCTCTACACAAGAGCTTCTAGAGCAATCACTAATCATATGCCAATAGGTGAATACAGACTTAGGTTCTTCCCAAACAAAGAATTCAGGTGTCCTTATAGTCAATATCCCATCGAATCAAGATGCCACATACTTTATAAGTGCAGAAGATTTAACAAGTACTGGAACCTGAGAAGAGATTCTATTGGTCATTTTGTCATGTTTCTGGAACATAACCCTAGTACATTTGCTTTCTCAAATGACACTACTTAGTTTGCTTTGAGTAGATCTCATAGTCATATTATGTTAGCTTCTCCTTCTTCATCATCTCATCTCATTCCTTTTTTTCTCTTCCTTTTTTTTTTATTCTCCATGTAGTTTTGTTTGTTATGTACATAGTTACAAAATAGCTACCACAACCTGCCCTCACACTCTGTGTAATAAAATGGTGATTTAAAAATAAAAAATAAAAAAATTAGGGTTTAGTATGGTATCATATATGACTATTACAAACTGTTACACATCTGTCACATATTACATAACACTGTCACAAGTCATAGACACAAAAGAATATAGAAAGTTCTAGAATAATAATGTTATTCTACATGTCTATTGTCATGGTGTGCTTGGACACTAACATTTTTCTTTTCTTTTTATTTATCTTTCTTGATTTAATATTTGTTTTCTTTTGATTTTATTATTCTTTTTTCTTTTTATTTTCTTGGATAATGAAGAAGTACATAACTATGGTCACATAATGTAATATCATAGGCCTGGAACAGAGTAGAAAAGACTAGAATAATAATGTCAATAAACATATTTATCTTGTGGTAATAATATAGTAGACTTATGAACAACATGTATATGTTAGAACAAGACTATTTATCATTAGCATAGGCCATACATATATAGTATAAATATAGTAGCAATTCATCAGAGACTTCTTGTCAAGTTCTCTTGTGATTCCCATGAGATACTCTATTATTAAGTTTACTTAGTAACACTATTGGCCATCTTGACTAGTGGTTGCCACAACATCTATGATATGTAATACATATAGCCTTTAGGATAGTGTTGTGGCAACCACTAGACCAGTGTCCAATAAAAGCACAAGTGGTAAATCTCACAGAAAAAATATCTAGTGGGAACACGAGTTGTGTATTCACAAGAGAACTCAACAGGGAACCACAACAGTATTCTACCAACTATTTATATAAGTGTTCTTGGTCCGTGCTACAACTTCTCTATACTTACCCTAATGTTCATGCCCTGTTCTCATGTCTATTACTCATCTACCATATGTCTTCCTCAAGGCTAGCATGCCATATACATGTATCCTGATGTCATACCCTAAACCCTACTCTTAATCTCTGTCATCCATGCATACACCATGTGTATACCATGAAGAACCATGTCCCTTGATATCACTCCATTTCTAGACTTTTCCCAATTCTTTTAGACTCTAAATCTTTCCAGACCACTCTAGACTGCTCTAGGCCCTATGACGTAATGTCATGTGACTTCCTAGTCACATGCCTTCTCTCTCTTGTTGTAGACTAATAATATAACTATCTGTAAATATCTTACTAAAGTCTATCCACACTTTCTCATCTTATAACAGGTAGGCTAGAATTAGTATAGCATGGACTAGTAGTCTAGTATATATAAGATAGATACTCTTATATTAATGTCAGATATTCACACCAAAGGGTAAAAGTCTGTGGGATTGACTTGAAGATGCATGGAGTATTGTAAGAAAACAAAACAATAGACTTTAATTTGTTTTATTTTATTTTATTTTTTCATTTTTCATTTTCTTTTCAATCATTTTACATTTTTCTATTTTTAGAATACTGGGGTTAGGGTTAGAAGTGATTGGTCACACTGTTACATCAGTCACATTTGATGGTGTGGTCATAATATTAATCATAGGACTTGAGAGAAAAAAGTAAAAGGTTCTGGAACAAAGTGATGTCATACAACATGGACACTACATGTTGATCTCATGCTTTACACATGGTCATTTAGAGTAGGGTACACAGTAGCTAGCATGGACCATCTGTACAAGTATATAAGGTAGATTATTTTGTAAAGAGCTTTCTATCGAGTTCTCTTGTGTCTTCTCTAATACAAGAGTTTGACCTTTAAACCCACTCTAAGGTTCTAAGGTTATAGCAAGTATGTAAACTCTGTACTTGGTGACACAAACTTATGAAACAATCTTGGCTTCAGCTTATATACTGCACTGTTTGTTTGCTACATGGTTGCAACTTCAGATGAATGGATAAAGTCTGAGATAAGAGTGAGTGCTAATTGGTATATTGCCATTGAACACTGGAGATCAAGTTCAATAAGAATTATTGATTATTAGACTAGCAAATTACAGTGTAACTACTAGTCTTATATACAAGTAAGTAATATAGGAGATGCTTGGAGTTTTAGTGGTATAGCTCCGAGCAGAGGTTTCAGTGGTGAGACACTGACAGAAGTAAAAAAGACTCTATGATGGAAAACCAAGTCAAATAGGAGTATCTCTATCATGAAAGACAAAATATCTGGATTGTTGCATTATCACTGCAAGAACATATTACAAGAAGAATGGCCATCATAGAAGATGAGCTTGTATAATAGACATTGAAAGGGCAGTATCACTATAGAGATGTATTTTCTGGATGGGTAGACTTGGTATATAACAAGAATATACTAAGAGAATAATAATAATAATGCCCATTGAAAGTGCATGGAGGCAGGGGACAAGTGCAATAGCATGATCAAAATAAAGAGAGTGGACTAGGCTTGGTAAAATATATGATATAGAAAATGGATACTAAGTTGGTAGCATAAGTGAGTTCAGATATGGAAATTTACTCAGATTTGTTTTCAGTGTCTTCATACCCTAGCCAGATTATCTTGTATAGGAGCTTGCATGCCTGTTAGTAATCAATTTTGGAGTTTACTATCCAAGAAATTTCATACTTGGATTCCCTGTCAATTATAACTGGTGTAAGAGCTAGTTGTGTTCTCTCAGGGAAAAATTTGAACATAGCAGGTTCAAGCATAGACATATGGAAAACTAGATGGACAGAGTGTATAAACTCTGGAAGGTGGAGAGTGAACAATAGTGTACCCAGCTGGGAGATGATTTTGTAGAGTCTGAAATATTTTTCAGAGAGCTTTTTTGAAGGCTGAGTAGTTCTGAAGAACTGAGCCTTGACAAAGACTTTGTAACCTACTTCAAAATCAGATATAAGAGAATATCATATATTAGCAGATTTCTAATATTACTGTTGGGCTGCAGAAATCTTAGCTTTAAGAGTACTCTGTAACTTATCAAGGTTTATGGCAAAATTGCAGGCTTAGAAAGGAGCAATATTATATCCAGGGTGAACAGTAATGTTTAGATAATATCCCTTATTAGTAAAGAATGAAGAGACATTGGTAGTACTACTCAGAGCATTGTTGTAAGAGAACTCCACAAGAGGTAAGAGTTCAGACCAGTTGTCTTGCTAGTAATTATAATATATATAGAGGTATTGCTCAAGGGTCTAGTTTATATATTTGGTTTGTTCATCATCTTCAGGGTGGTAACCTGAAGTGAAGTGAAGCCGCATGTCCAGAGCAGTGCCTAAAGAATGAAAGAAGTTCAACACAAACTCTGAATCTCTGTCAGAGGTGATATGGGAAGGAACACAATGTTTAGAGAACACATAAAGAACAAATAGATGTGATAATATTATGGGCAGAGATAAAAATTGCCTGCTTGGTAAGCTAGTTCACTATGACTAAGATAGTGTTAAATCTGGAGGATGACAGAAGTTTCTTAATGAAGTCCATAGAAATAAAATTCCATAGTTGTTTATGAATAGGAAGTTGTTTGAGAGATCTGTATAGCTTGTGATATTGTGGCTTGGATTACATACAAGTGATACAAGACTTGCAGAATTGTTATAAATCAGCATGGAGACTAGGCCAGGAATATCTGCAGTGAGCTAGTTCCAGTGTTTTGTTTTAACTAAAATGTCCAGCAAGAATGTGATCATAATTATACTAGAGAATACATATGCAGAGATTACTAGTAGATGGTACATAGATTCTGTTATTAAGATGAAGAAGACTATTTGGGTTCATAGACTATCAGCTATCTGTAGAGATGTGTTTTGTAGTAATTGGATCACTAGAGAGAGCCAAAAGGATGTCTCGATGTAGGGTGTCCAAATCAATGACTGTAGCTGTGCAAAGAGAAGAAAAGAGAAAGACAATAGCTCATATAAAAGCTATAAGTTGTTCTTGGGTGAAGATTAGTTTGAAGTTATAAAGGTTGGCTGTGGCATAGCTAGTATTCCCCCCTTTAGAATAGACATCCCACTGTCTAGTGAAAGTGTCCAGTTTGGTGCCAAGATGACTAGAACAAAACCTAATAACAAGGTTGAACTAGGAAAGATACTCGGATTACTGCATATGCCTCCAGATTGATACTTTGGTAATAGAAAAGTACTTAAGGTTTTTGTGATCTGTAACAACATCGATGTCAAAGTTATGAAGCCTGGACTCAAGTTTTTTCTAACATCTTTTTATTTTCTTTATATAAACTTTTCAATTTATTTTCTACTTTAAACCAGAGTTAGGGGCTAACATGATATCACAAGTTACCATCACAAACTGTCACACTATAATGATGTCATGGTCACACCATCACACTATCATGTGACATAATAGAAGAAAGTAGAAGGGTCTGGAATAATGACATCATAACATATGTTTAACACATGTTAGCCTTAAGGCATATAAATTGTTACTTAGAACAGGCTAAAGTAGTAGAGTATGGACTATGAGTAGTTAGTATATAAGATAGACCATCTTGTACAAAGTTCTCTATTAAGTTCTCTTGTGTTAAACCTTAATACAAGGTTTTTGTCTTATTGTCCAACCCTAAGGACTCTGAGTTGTAACAATTGATGGGATAGGCTAGATCTTCCAGATAGTGTTGCCAAAATTTGAAAGCCTCAAAAATGGCAAGTAATTTCTTATTATATATGTCATAATTCAACTCTGCTATAGTAAAAGTGTGGGAGTGAAAAGTAACTGGATGAACTTTGTTTTCTTCATTCACAATAGAAAGAATTGCAGCAAGAGCATAGTTCAAAGCATCAGTTTTCACAATGAGTTAAGCATCGGAAATCCAGTAAGTAAGGATAGGAGTGGAGATGAATGCTTTCTTCAAAGAGTTGAAAGCATTATGATAAGAGGAGTCAAACTTCCAGGAAATGTCCTTCCAGATGAGGTATATCAATAGAATGACAATGTCTGAGTAGTCAAAAATAAAATGGTAATAGAAATTAGCAAAACCTAAGAATGATTGAATATCCTTGACTTTCTTGAGCTCTAGCTAGTCTTGAATAATCTTTACTTTGTTTTTGGACATGGTGAAACCAAAAGAAGAAAGAATGTATCCCAAATACTCTACCAACTCAGAGTAGAATTCACATTTCTCTGCTTTGGCATAAAGACCAGCCTTATAGAAATGCTTGAATACTTCTTTGACATGCCTGCAATGCTCAGACATGTCATTTGAATAGATGAGTATATTATCCAGATAGATCATAACACAAACATCTAAAAGGTTGGAGAAAATGTCATTTATAAATTGCTGAAAGACAGTAAGAGCATTGGTAAAACCAAAGAGCATTACAAACCACTTAAATGATCCATGACATGTTCTAAAAGCAGTCTTTCATTTGTTACCATCAGCTATGCAAACTAAGTGGTAAGTATGGTGAAAATCTATTTTTGTATATACTTGAGCTTTGCAAGGTAAGTTTAATAGATTGGAGATGAGCAGAAGTAGATAGTAATTCTTTTTGGAGATACAGTTAAGACCATGGAAATCAACACAGAGATATAGTGAACCATCTTTATTTTTGATGAATAAGACTAGTATACCATGCAAAGAGGAGGTTGGTTGAATGAAACCCATCTTGAGGTTTTCCTCAATGAATTCCTTTAGAGTCTCTTATTCAAATGCTGAAAGAGAGTATATAGGGCTAACTAGAGGTTGAGCATCTTTTTCCAGATTAATTTAGAGGTCATAAGGATAATGAGGAGTAAGGACTTTAGCCTTGATTTTGCTAAAAACATCAGTGAATCTGTGATACTTGGAAGGGGCATTAGAAAGATCAGGAGTCTCTGCAAGTTTTGCAGAGTTGGCCTAAATGTCTGAAGAGTGAAGACAGAGTTGAAACTTACTAGAGCTCAGAAGCTTTGATATATACAAGAATGCCACAGCACCAATAATAGCGATGTTAGATCACTCAGAAGTAGACATGGAGATTTCAAGTGCAGGTATAGAAACCATGGAATCTAATAATTGTAGAGAGATGTCAGAAGATGACAGTAGTGCCAATAGAGTGTTGGCCATAATACAAGAGAGAACAAAATTTTTCCACAAAGATGGACAGAATTTTATTAACCCATTTACCTAGTCAATCAGTGAATTGTATTATGTGAGCTAGTTGTATCCAAGGACCAAAGAGTAGGAAGAATTAAGCGGTGTAACATAGAAGTCCAGATTCATACAATTACCAGTAGGAAAAATTGTAGGCAAGTTAGCAATTTCAGAGATGGTATTATTTGATGAACTATCAAACAAATTGAGAGCAACTGGAGAGGTTGTGGATGTCTACAAATTTTGAGTCTACAAAGTAATGAGTAGATACAGAGCTGACTAAAGCTTGGAATAGGATTTTATTAAGGTGATCCTGATTAAGGATTAAGGGAGAAGTAAGGGAGACAAAGAGGGAGTAAGGATCAGAAAGAGTAGATGCATTGAGTTAGATGTAACTTGTTGCTGTACAGAAAAGTTTAATATGGCCCTTAGTTTGTATGGAGTTCTGGAAGTCACACTCTATTTTTCCAAGGATTTCTCAGAAGCAGTTATTAAAGCACTACAGCCCTTAAAGGTGACTATGATCTGCTTCTTGAAACAAGAGTCCAGCTTATGATCTCCTGTACTATAATAAAAACATAAATTGTTTTTGAGACACTTCTTGTGCTCATTATATCAGACATGCAAATATTGGACCTAAGTTTTTTTTAATTTTATTTTTCATGTTTACTTTATTTTTAACTGATTTTCTATTCTAGGAACTGGAGTTAGGGTTTTGGGTATGACATCACTGCCACAGCTGTCACAAGCCATATGACATGGTTATAGTAATGATTACAGATCATGAGATAGCAATAAAAGAAAGTAGAAGGTTCTGGAAGAATGATATCATACAGTATGTATAATACATAGTCATTTAGGGTAGGCTAAAGTAGTAGTAACATAGACCATAAGGATTTAATATATAAGGTAGACAGTCCAGTACAGAGTTCTCTATTGAGTTCTCTTGTATAAACTCTATACATGTTATGAATCAAAGCTCAAAGAGTTAAGCGATGAAACAACTCTTGTATTGAGTAACACAAGAGAACTCGATAGAGTCCCAAGTATAGAGTAGTCTACCTTATATACTAATTCCCATGGTCCGTGCTAACTACTGTGCACCCTACCCTAAATGACCATGAGTAATACATGAGGCCAACATGTGGTGTCCATGTTGTATGACGTCACTTT
>Ga0157364_1004618_pt1 | contig 13790 bp, 5 predicted proteins | sample AttsexASBM2_FD_111476 | JGI IMG/M metagenome (GOLD analysis project Ga0157364, IMG submission 111476) | Fungus gardens microbial communities from leaf cutter ant in Ribeirão Preto, State of São Paulo, Brazil - Atta sexdens ASBM2 | ecosystem: Host-associated > Fungi > Mycelium > Unclassified ... | reverse complement strand
TATATATTATATATATATATATATATATATATATATATATATATATATATATATATATATATATATATATATATATATACATAAAAATTTATCAGTTATACATTAATATAGCAGCGGTTTGTTTTAACTCTTATTACAAATAATTCTAACATCGAATTGAAATACGCGCCTCGCCGCACGTAGCAGCGCCGTTACACAGTGCTGTCGCGTGACGACCGATAAGAGAAGCGATTGTCCGCACCGCACTGCAATAACTTAACCTTACCTCGCTACCGGAACGATCGCACAACGACAGAACGTTATCTCTATCCTCGCAAATGAATTTTTACGACTTACAAGCGTTACGTCCATATTCTTCGCGTAATATCGAAGCACCGCTGCGACGTGCTCGACACCATCTAACTCTGTACACCTGGCGATGTCTGCAATCTCTATCGCATATGCGTTTCCATCGAGTCGTGCCCGCGAATCAAAAACAGCGCGCCCGGCACTCGTTCCACAGGCAGCGTGCATCGCGTGGATCCTTCGAAAGATACCTCGTACGTCCGTTATGCGTTCGCAGTACCAATATCGCTGCACGATGCGTCGAATACGAGACTGAGAGAGCGGCACGGCACGTAGACGACGTCACGGATTCGACCGGCCCCGCGGGTTACAGAGTTTCCACTTATCCACTGAAACCGCGCGGCGCTCCGCCGATGATGCAGTTTCAGAAGACAGAATCCCAAGATTCCAAGTTTCCATCTTCGCACGCTCATCCTTTCTCTTTGCGAACGCAACGATCATTGTGTCTTTACATTAAGTGCCAAAAAGAATATTTAGGTAATTAATTATATTGTAAATATTGTTAAGTTACAATGAAATCTGAATACGCCAATCGAAACTTTAATTTGATTGCGATTCTAGAGATTAGAAAAATTGTAACGATCGATCGAGTTTTATTCGATAGAAGTATGCAATGAAGTTTGCCGATCATAAGTTGCAGCGATTAGACGCACTCAGTGCACATCGATGCACTCACCTTAAAGCCGTCATATACAAAATAAGGTAGATATATTTATAAATAAACATTTTCAAGATACAGAATTGATCTCCAGAATCGATTCCAAGGTGAAAATTATAAAAGCGAGCAAATTTACTAGATGTTGACCAATGAAATAAGTATTCTAGTAAATTCACTTCCTTTTATAATTTTCACCTCATTTCAAGATTACAGAATTGATCCCCTGTGCGCACTTCCTAGTCAAATTCAATTGAATCCGCCATTAATTTACGTATTGCAATCACGTTTTTCACGTCAATTATATCTCTGTTTTTCGCGAATTTCATGTTCGAATTTATCGAATTTATGTTGATCGTTAGATTAATTATCAGTATAAGAATTTATGTAACGTTAATATAAATAAGTTTAAAAACCATATGAGATAGATATTCATAATACATGATTGAATTGTAGCAATTTCCATGAATTGTAAGATTATGATTAATCTCGGATCTTCACATCTCCGCAAGATTTCTCCTGATGTTACATTGTCCTGCTCATTGTCAGTGGGAATCATGAATTGATAATTAGCTAAATTGGTGAGTATATTTATTCACCTTATATTTATAGTTCTATTAAGACACTAATCGAAAAAATACGGTTTCAGCAGGATTAATTTTTAGAAAAATTAATGTTCCATTGAGAATTCTATATAAGACGAATATAAAATAAAGCTTGTCAATTGAATTATTTACTTTGAATCGACAATTGGAATCGGTCACATCAACCATTTTTTTTTTGGCGATATACAGGATTTTCCTGGATTAAACCATGGTCAATTTGAAATATGAATATTTAGGATCTTAAAACAAATAAAAAGTTTTCTCTGAAAGTTTGCTTACAAATGTTTTAAGAAATTTTTTATAAGTTTTAAAACTAGAAATGAATAATGTTGAAATAATCTAGGCATATCTCTTCTTTATTGCTTTACATTAATCAAAATGTAATTATTAAATCGCTGGCCGAGATAATATATTTCACAATAATTTTTTTTACAGATTTTATGATGCATCTAATTAAATTATTAATATTTCAGGTTGATTGTATTAAAAGTATAATCTGCATGCAGTCATACTTATGACTTATCTTACGAGATAAAATCATTTAAAGTACATATGTATGTATTATTTAAACTTTTAACATTTAACTTTGACCATAAGTGATGTTTCTTGTATTTTAATTGATGTTTAAATGTTTTGTTCAAATTAATGACCTTCAGTCCTGAAACAAGCATTACATTTATTGGTGTAAAAATGAGTAACTGATATTATGTGTAATATGCATTTGTAATTTTTTTGCACACTTGCTTTGATTACTTACAATATAAACAAAATAAACAAAAGCTTATCAATAATCTTCAATTTTGAAAATAAAACATATTTCAACATTATTCTATAGTTTTGTAACTCGTGGAGTCAAAGCATTACTTGTAAAGCAAGTTTCTAGAGAAAAAATTTGTTTTGTCTCTTGAATTCATATTTTATATTTTAATTTATTATATTCACATTATCATATTTTGAGTTTAGTGATTTAACCCGGTAACATCTTGTATATTCTGCATTATTATATTGAGGTGCTAATTGAGAAATGGAGTTTTTCTAACAAAATTAATTTGTAGAAAAATCGGCCTTTTTGCCGAAATTTTCTTTGAAAGTTTGTTTGCGAACACTTCGTTTAATGCTGATTCTATAATGAATCGATAGTTCTAATTATAAATCTTATCGTTGAAGTTGAACAATAACCAACTTGTACTTTCCTCTCCCCCCCCCTTCCCTCCCTCTCTCTAATGCTGATTGATTAACTTCATCAATTAACATTAATGTCGGTATTCATAGTCAGGCCTTATATTTAAGGCTTCCTTTATCTTCAGATACTCCATGAATTATTTCATTGGCTACAAAGCTCCAATCTAAATTTAAGGAAACTTTAAATATAAGATCTGACTATGAATACGGATATTAGATTTCCGACTGCACATATAACACATTATAGAATCACACAGCATAAGATTTTAAGAGATATTGACTTTCCAGGTTACGGAATTATAAAAATGAATAATATTGAAATCTGAAAATAATAAATAATAAATAAATAACAAATAATAAATAAAGAAAAAACGAGTAATTAAGAATACGCGATAATTATAATAATTATATAATTATATAATTTATAATTTATTAATTATATAATTATTTGTTTAACATCTTAATTGTTTATTTACTTTTTTATATGGAAATATCTCTGTTTTCTTTTACGATCAAAGATAAACTTGTTCGTGCTATAAGAAATTAAGCGCACATTACTCAATTAAATTACATATACATTACTCAAATTATATATATATATAAGAATTATGCAATGAAGATTGCCGATTAATTAGCTTATTTGTTAGTGTAATTAAACTTTAATCTCAGTTCAACTTTTTTTAAAATTAATAAAGAAATAGAGAGGAGATTGAACTGAAGTTTTTAATCTACACTACAAAAAATGATTATAAATTATTTATTTTTGATCATCAGTTGAAATAGATTGATTTATTTCATTGATTGTATTATTTCTCTTTAAGAGAATATGAGTTAAGTCTAACAGTAAAAACTTGTGTAATGATGATGCGAATTAAAATTAAAGTTGGGTAAGTTAATTATTTTCCTCAGAATGTGCATTTTCATATTTTGATACTTGTATTATAAATGAAAAATAAAATAATTTTTAAAAACATAAATAATTTTGTACTCCTCTTTGTGCTAGTCATGCCGTCATGCCTGCAGTTTTTTGAAAATTATATGTAAATAAAAAGTTTTTATTCTTTTTTTATCGCTCATTAACATAAAATAAGACTTGGCATAATAGAACTGATAGCATTCCCTAATGCAGACCCAACCCACATTTATCTTTGAATATTATAAGTGTCGTATCCATTACTCATTGAGTTTTTTTAAAACTAATTCGGTAATGTTTAAGATTTTATAGAAAATAATATTGGCATTTTTAGAGAGATAAAAAAACTTTAATTTAAAAAGAAAAAATTAATAAATTAAAAAGTTTAAAAGCAACTGAGTTAAATTAATAATCAATTCATTTAAAATTAACTGAATTTAATTATAAACTATTTATTTTGTTATTTTTATTTAACTTTTAACTTATTAACTAGTTATTATCCGACCATGATTAAAATATACGCGATAGACATTCAGAATTAGATTGAATTTTAACAATTTCCATGTGAATGTAAGATAATCAAATTATTTTATATGTTTTGTATTATAGGATTTCTCCTGGCATAAGATTGTCCTGCAATATGAATCATATCAACATTGGCGGAATTGGTGAGTGAATTTATCCATTATATTTACGCTATGTAATTATTTAGCGTTATTATACAGTCTAGAAGATGCAATTTTGATAAGATTAATAAAAAAAAAATCAATATTAAATCAATTGTTTTGAAAATATATGAGCATTTTTACTTTTTAATAAAAAATCAATATTAAATTATATAAAGTCCATTTAAATTATTTAATTGGAACTGAACATGTGAACTTCAGTTGATTCTTTGTGTCGATTCATTATGTTTTTTGCTTTTTGTAAATAAATGAAATTTGAATTATATCGTTCTAGCGATTCACTCGCTAGTACTTAAAAATTTTTGCATTGTACAATGCACGTATCAATTGCATTGATAATGAAACTTGTAATTTGAATTGCGACTAATTTTATATGAATTTCAAAATCTCCATTACTTATTACATATCAATTGATTCGTATTATTTACAATAGTTTTTTCGGATTAATTAGACTGGTGAATTCATAATAATATTTGCGTATGTTTTATAATATTATATTCTCACGTTCTTTGAAGGATATATTGAAGAAATACTTTTATATCCTTGTTATTTTACTCAACTAAATACTGAAGAATATAATGTACTCTCTAATTATATGATCTATGTATCGTAAATGGTATTTAATTATGATAAAATAAGACTATTTAATAAATAATCAAGGCAATAATCTGCTGCTTTTATCATTCGAATAGTAATATTTTATATTATTTTATATTACAAATATATGCAAATGAAACGTTTAAATATGTTAGTAAAATAAAGTTTCGTTAAACTCTTAAATGAAGAGTCATAGTTTCTCGATCTATGTCTACGTATATTCACGTCAAGCGGGTCATAAACGCAACGGGCGTCCAATGTCGATGTCCATCGGCGCGGACGGATAACGATCGACGATGTAAAGTGCTTCGCGTCGGTACCACCGCGACATGACGCCAGTCCATGTTTATGAAGTGTCGCTATCACGACACGGCTACAAGTTATGCCGTGTATAGCCAGCCGCTTCCTGCCAGGACAGGCTACGAGCGACACGATACGTGCCGCGATATATGAATGCATTCTAGCCGACGGGCGAATATCATTCGCGTCACTTCACCACGTCGATATAGCGCCGAAGATTTACGATGGCGAGATCTCGTGACAATGTCTCGTGTTCGCGACGGATGGCGGAGTCACCCGTCCGTGACGTTGCGAAATATCCGCATGTAGCATGTTCAATGCGAAACTTACGTGAACTTAGGCGAATAATTACGAGCCATTGGCCTGTTGAAAGAAGCAGAAGACGTTTGCGTTGGCGTGACTCTTTCGCTGGAAAGCTAAGAGATCGGTATTATTTATTTTGAATATACGTATAAGGGTCTATCGAGATAATAAAAATGAAACGCTCGTTGCGTAAATATAATGAAAATGACGAATAATCACGCCGTTTGCCAAAAGTTGCGAAATAATCCAGATGGTATCCTAATACTAATTCGACGTCCGGCGGAGGAGAGATCGCTCTGAATTTCGTGCTCGATCATTAGAGCCGATAGCTCGTACGTGTAGTGGGAACGCGTATCGTGGATAGCATTAGGGCCATAATTCGAAGGATAATATTAAGATTGGCATGGAGCAAAATAGAAGGCCACGTGTGTAGCCGCGACGGCTGGATCGTCGGCGCCGCGCCGTGAGATCGGACAAGGAAAGGGCAGGACGCGACTATTCGTAACGACGACTTAAACACGGATGATGATTACTTATCATCTCGTAAACACGAAAAACGTTTTTCTTCAAACAAACATTTTCGTGTGTTTTACAAGCAAAACTTCATTGAAGCACGTTTTCTTCTCTCGAAGCACGAATTCTTGGCCCATTGGACCAAGTTCTATTGGACGTTCATAATTTTTGCTGAAAACATGTGCGCTTTCACGTGTAGATACAAATTTTACGTTGTGTCTGTAAAGATGTAAAATCTTCTCCGAGATTTTGCCCCGTGACAGCGATTGAATAAATCTTGGCGTAACGATCGGCGTCTCGGTGGAATTAGTAACGCAATCCTTCAATTCGCTCAATATCTAATTTGCCGAAATTCCTATAATTCGTTACTTGCTAATATCCTTTTGATCGAGATTATCGGTCCACAGGGTGAAAGGAAGGTGGAAGGATTGCGCGCCGGCAAGATGCTTCGATGTACCGGTGACGTCAGGGGGTTTGCGGTTCTCCAAATTATCGATATCGTTAAAATACGATGCCAAGAGCTAGAACGATACGAAACGGGATGAATGCTCTTTCCATCCGCCCGCCCGCACTCGCGGAGTAATAGGCTTCGTGATTATATGCATTATGTAGTTAACATTAAAAATAACAGTATGTAATAAAATAAGTGAAATAATCTCTTATGTCAATGGAATCCGGTATTGATAGTCTGTGCGATACGCGAGGCAAAATGGTATGCAATTGAAGGCGAATATATTTGATTGATACTCAACGAGTCGTATATTTTCCGAAAAAGTGCTTAGAAATATGCTGAAAGTGCTTAGAAACATGAATACGGGAACGTAATTTTAAATGCGCAATATGCATATATACACAAATTAATTTTCGACACTAGCTTTCGACATTTATATACATATATTATATATTGGTTGAATAATAAACATACTTAGTTGAAATTGCTTGAGAAATTATCTAATTAGTTGAAAATGTATGTACTAATTTTAGCTGCACGAAACACGTTAGGGTTCTGAATATAATGGTACATTATTGGAACATTATTATCATCCAGAGGATGCACTCTCTCCCGTTAGACAAATGCGCAGCACAAGACTTAATAATTTCCCTGAGTATCTCAATTAGGGCAAAAAATAAGCCAGTTCGTTGAGATGTAACGAGCAAGCTCACTATACTAAAGAAAGAACATTGAGCTCCTGTACAAATAGGTATCACACACCTTTCGCAGCTTCTATTTACTCGCGAACGAACTGTAGTAGACCGTAACATTTTGCAAGAGGTATACTTCGTCGGAGTGCTGGCAAGTATACTTAATGTTTTTATTGCTAGAAGAAATGTGGAAGACGGATCGTAAATGCGCGTTCGGATAACAGGGTACGGGAAATAGAGAGACGATACCTGTGCGTGCTCTACTCTATAATAAATATATAAACGATTTTATTTAATGGAGATCTTGTAGGATAAATTATGGCTATGAAGAACGAATTTCAAAAACGATAAATTGCAATTCAATTATCTTCTTTTGAGTTTAACTCATTCAAATCTGACTTACGTATTTGAAAATGAAAAAAGGAAGATACATGATATATTAAATTTCACTGTTACATATAAATAATATATTGTTACGTATAAATAAATAATACATGAAAATGTAATTCTTCACAATAATAATTATCTTTCGGAGATAGTTTTTTTTTATTACCAAACATAAAAAGTAAATTAAAATAAATTAAAATAAATTTAATTTTCCGATAAATTTAGAGCTATGTAGAGATAAAAATAAATATAAAAATATAAAATAAATATAAAAATATAATTTTTTTATACAAATGTGAAAAAACAATGTTAGCAACGCATCACATCATTGTATGTTTATGACTACAAAATTATTAAAAAATTTTTATGTAGATAAATATGAGAGACATGATAAAGATTAGATATATACGCTTTATAGTTTGTTCTCCTCTATTTGCACATTGCGTGCACGATTACGAAAATGTTCTGCATTATAAAACATCATGCATTGAACAATTTTTCCAATACTTTATAACACAGATATTTATGTAACTATGTGACTAATGTCAGTATAAAATTATCTTGATAATTATAAAGTTATTAAGAGTTAGAGTTGTTATAATTAGAGTATGCAATAGTGCTGATTCATTGTAAAATGTTAAGTAGTTTATGATAGAGATACGTTATATACTGCTTTTTTCAAAGAAAAGGAAAGAAAACATAGATAATGAAACATAGATAAGCCACTTCTGATTAATGTATATATTTCTATGTTCAAGATACATCAAATAAACATAAAACAAATAGTTTAAATAATCTTGTGTGTATGTGTGTGTGTGTGTGTGTGTGTGTGTGTGTGTGTGTGTGTGTAAAATACTCAAGCAGTATTATTTATGAATAAGAAAATTTATCAACGTAGAGAAATAATGCAAATGCATGAAATATTATGGAATAATTACAAAATTATCAAAAGAACGAAAGTTTTTGTATCGAAAATATAATTTTATATGCTGTGAAATTTGTATAAAGACATTTTAACTTATATTTTTTGTTTAATATTAAAATAATATTTTATATTTATGAATGCAAATTGTTTTTCAAAAACTATTTACATGCCTATTTCTTTTTGTTTGATTGCATGTAGTAAATAAAAAGTAGATAGACTTGATGACCAAGACCATTTATTTGTCATTGGATTATATTTCGTGCCACGAATCGATCTTGTTTCACAACCATCTGTAGAAAAACGGAAAGGATTAAGAAATATTTATAATTGATATATAGTTAGATATATAGTTAGATATATAAGTATATAGATATAATTTTTATTCAACAAATTGTTTTTTAATATTTTTTTCTTAGAATTAACAAAGATCAACCTTACAGTTCTTTAATATACATTGAACTTCATGTGGAGTAATAAATTTATTCCATGTATGAGTACCGCAAGGTATAGATCCGAAAATATATTCGGATGCTATAATAGTAGACAACCAAGATGTTAAAGTTCTGTTTAATGTCGTTAGAAAAATCGACTTTCCAGGTTTCACAATTTTCACACATTCCTATACACAATATTTGGGAAATATTTGATTTGTAGTATTTATATTAAATAAATTTTTTATTATAATATTGTACCTTTAAAAATAGTTGTGGGTCTGATACATGCTCCAAAACTTCAGAAGCTACAACAACATCATATGTGCTATTTTCGCTCTCCTTATTAGCAAAATCTTCTACGGTTGTATAAATGTAATTCACTTTTTCTGATATATCGCGATTCAATTTAATATGATATTTAGCAACTTTTATTAATTGTTCGGATGCGTCTATTCCAGTTACTTGTGCTCCTACTCTAGCTAAACTTTCAGCCAATATACCTCCACCACAGCCAACATCCACAATTTTTATTTTTTCTAATGGAAAATCTGGGTTTTGTATTTTAAATCCAGCGTTTATCAATCCATCTTTCAAAAATTGTATTCTGAATGAATTGTATAAGTGAAGGCCTCCTAATGGACCATTCATATCCCACCAAAAGTTTTTAAAAGCATTAAACTGTTCGATTTCCTTTTGATCCACCGTGGAAATTGGTCTGGCGATTGTATTGATACATACGATGTTTCTTAATAATCTATAATAAATAGTCTATTTTTATTTAATTGAACAAATATTATTATATATCTTAATAATCTATAATAAATGGGTTTATTTTTATTTAATTGAACAAATATTATTATATAGTATATTAAATAGAATATACATAGAATTGTATAATTTTGATACTCTAGCATGTGTTTTAAAGATAAGAAACTATAGATATCTAAATAATTTAGACACGATTAAATATATCTGAAGACATTGGTAGTGTCTCGACACTAAGGCACGCGCAGCGACACTTTGTACTTACAAGAGATAGATTATTACGGTTATTATAGATAATTTACGATTTAATACATTTATTTATCATCATACCTGTTTTGGAAAATGCTTCTCCATGATTTAGTAAACTTAAAAGCCATCATGTTTGAATGTTTATTGAAATACTTACTTGCATCTATAATTTAAAAGGCAAATTGCATCAACGAAAATTCTTTGAAAACCATAAAAAAACACGCAAAGAATACTTATATCAAATTTTAATTTTTTTGATTTACAAAAAATCCAGACAATATTTGATTTATTACGCTTAAAAGATAATGATATGTTAATCATAAAATGCGTAGATAAATTTAGAAAAATTTGTAAAAGAGCACAAATTTAGAAGTATTCAGATAAACTTAAATAATTTTACAATTTTGGAATCTTGAACATATTATTGATGATGATACATAGAAAAATAAAACTGACATATCTACACTTTGTGATGTTTTAAATTTAATCCTAAAATGCCTTTTTACGGTTTTCTACGCAAACAATATACGGAGTCTTCAAAAAGTCCGGAAACACTAAAATATTTCGAAAACGATCGACTATAAGCAAAATATACATAAGAAATAGTTATAGAAATATATATAATAGTGATAATAACTCGACTTTAAGTGGAGTACGTAAGGTCAATGAAGGTCTGTTTACATTTTTTATATAGAATCCTCCATTTTTTTTATTGCATATTCTTGTAGTTTATTTCAAGAGTTTTCCAAAACTGTAATAAAGTATTATTTTTGTTAAAGTACATTTCGGATTATGAGATTTGAAAATTACAATACACCGCCGACATTTGTATTATCTAATCTAAAGTGTCTGATAGATAAAATCTTTTTTTTAGAATTTGACAAATATACCATTATCTAAATTTATACGAAACCTTAAAGGATGTGATTTTTATTTTTATTTTTATTTTTAGTGTAAAAATGAAAATAAGAGTAACAATTAAACATGGAGGGTTCCATTTAAAAAATTCAAACTGACCTTCATTGATCTTGTGTACTCCACTCAAAGTAGAACTATTATCATCAGTACATTTCATTTAGTATAACTGCTTTTTACATATATTTTGCTATAGTCGACTGTTTTCGAAATATTTTAGCGTCTCCGGACTTTTTAAAAACGATTCATATAAGTATCGTATATACTCAATAAACTTTATTTATAATTTTTACAAAAATAAACATATTGTAATCATTTTTTTAAATCGAAATTCATGAATATAATAGTAACAAGCAAATGTATATATTTTTGTTAATAAAAAAATATTACACAATAGAATGAACAAAAATTTTTTTGAAAGTATTTTTTGTTTAAAACTGCTTGTTTTTTGTAAATTGTTAAAAAATATTTTAAATTAGAGTTCCAGAAAATAGATATTTTTAACTTTAAGAACAAAATATAATATTATTATATTTTAAAATATAATATTATTATGTTGAAATTTTTTTTGTATTCTATATCTATACATTTATTTTTTACAACAATAATTTTTATCAAATGAAAATTCTCTTATATTACAAAAAATATGTATATAAAAATATTTTCATAAGTGAGAGAAATTATTACTTACATAAATTGATAATATTTACAAAAAAAATTGTAAACCACACTGAGTTGTAAACCACACTGAGTTGTAAACCACACTGAGTTCACAATATTTCGTGAACTCACTGTTTCGAAATCTTTACGTAACTAATGCTTCGCGTTAAGTGTAATAATAGAATAAATTTCATTTTATTTTATTTATAGTAATCAGTCTCCAAAATTGTGAAATTGTGAATTAATCCTAAAAAAACAAAGTTAGATAAGATATACACCGAAAAACATTGAAGAATTAAGATAAGCTATGTGAACTGAATATTTGTTACATAGAAAACTCTAGTTCGCACTACACGAGTTACTATAATCAATGTTTGTAACATAATCCATTATTTTCTTATATACATTACGAGTAAAGATAACAGGCGAATTCATGAGATTAGAGGGGATATTCAGGCACAGAAAAAGAGAAAGGGAAGACGCTGAAAGGTCGCTGTTTACATACACATAGGATCATTCAGTCAGGTTTATGGATTATATAAACATGATGATATGATTTGCTATGCCTTTCGTATTTTTATAATGTAAACATATGTATGTATAAACGTATGTATGCACATTAAGTATTAGGTCGTCCGGAAAGTGCCGATGTTGAAGGAAAATTGAAACGCAGAAAATTTGAATTTAATAAATGTATACTAAAATTTAAATTTTAGTCGGCACGAACTTTCTGGATGATCCAATATTTACGTATGTATGTATATTCGATACTGCGTATTTATTGCGAAGCGTTGAATCTCTTATGATCGCAGACGTTCTCTCTCGCATCTGCGTCATCTCTCAGCTTTCGAGCACTGCTATTGTATGCTACCGATTTATTACTTGTTCACTACTACTGTATTCAGTCTTGTATTCAGTTTTCAATATTAATGTATCTTAAATTTATGCTATATCATGTTACGTTTTTATAATCCAACTTTCGGACTATGTATAATAATATGACTATTGTAAATTTATGTTTTATGTTCGCTTTGGCGCTTTTTACACTGTAATTCTTTACTCTCATTTTCTGGTAGGAGTTAGAGAGACTTTGGTGGTACCTCATTTTTGCACCTTACATTTAATTTTTTCTCGTTTAATTCTGTAGTCATCATGTTTTTTGTTATTTTGTAAATAATGCACAAATAAATTAAATTAAAAATTAAATTAAATTAAATATGTACATACACACGTTAAGTACACACGTACATATTGTATGTACGAATGAACGTATGTATAAATTTTTTTTAACATTCAAAAGTTAAATAATTAATATTAATATAATTGAGCAATCCGTTACAAAGATTTGGACCTTAATCGGGTCACTTTCAATACAAATACAGACAAATTACGTCACAAACTATAAGATATGAATCCAGCAATGATTATGTGTTATTTTGTTTATTTGATCCCTGCAATTGCTTTTTTTTATGTGGATCTTTGAAATCTTTCTGATTGTAGAACTTGTTACAATACAATATGTTCCTGGAAAATGTGAAATTGTGAACACTAGTGAGACTTATGGCGACATTACTGATTCAGTCAGTTGGCTCAATTACATACGCTGAGGATTCAGTGGAATGCGAAGCTTCTGAAAATTTGTGGGGATCACTATTTAAAAAAAGAAAACTTATGATACATAAGTCTTATTACATCAATCGCTCTGTGGACCGCTCCTATTAGAGATTGCATAGAGCAGATTGCTTTTACTGTATCAGAGTATATACCATCCTTGAAAACGTCTCACACTATGAACTATATATTACGTTTCATTCAACAGGAGGTGTGCGAGAGACAGTAAGTTTATTCAATTTTTATAAAATTTTGATTATACATTTTATACATTATGTATTTTTTTTAATGTCTATTTACGTACATATTTTCTATTTTCTACAGCGCATCTTCTCATACATCTTCGAAACCTCATATCTCATATCTTGATGAGAAAATATGCATTGACATTAAGCGTATAAGATTCTTGGACATCATCTTGGACATCGTGGGACCTACGTCTCATAGAAATTCATTCAAAATGAAGAGTTTTATGAACAGTAAGTTTTTATTTCATAATTTTTTTTATATCTCTTCTTTACAGTTTGTTTATTTGTTTTCCTTTTGTATCTATATATATATTTTATATATATATATATATATATATATATATATATATATAT
>Ga0157364_1004617_pt1 | contig 13790 bp, 10 predicted proteins | sample AttsexASBM2_FD_111476 | JGI IMG/M metagenome (GOLD analysis project Ga0157364, IMG submission 111476) | Fungus gardens microbial communities from leaf cutter ant in Ribeirão Preto, State of São Paulo, Brazil - Atta sexdens ASBM2 | ecosystem: Host-associated > Fungi > Mycelium > Unclassified ... | reverse complement strand
GAGAAATCAGACAGGAATGTTAAAAACGTCACGGAATTGTATTCATTTTCTCGCATTTAATTGCCGTCTGCGCGATATTAAAATAATTTTCCCAATCGTTGGATTGTCGTTAAATTCATTAAAATGCCACTGGTTGTCGAAGCTGGACGAGTTTTTCTATCATTATGATTTCATTTTCTCCTTCGTTTTTGGAGAGCTTCATTAAATTATAATTTATTTGCACTGTAATCGAAAAATAACATTTTATATAATTCATTATAATTTTAACATTTTTAACCAATTCCGTCTGTAAAAATTTAACTCAGATATATTACATTCCATACAAAGTCATCCAAAATTTAAATATTTTAAAAAACTTTCAAACAATTGAAAAATTATCGATTTTCGTAATACAACTTTTTATTTTCGAGACTTTCGAACACCTGATGATTTAATGCAAATTTGTTTTTAAAAGAAGCAGAAAAATAATAAACAGGATTCTTGTGTTGCGTGATTTGTGCTGTTCGCAGTTTCCAGTTTTAAAAATGACCATACCGAATAAGTTCGCGAAATCGTGGTATTCATAATGCACTAAGTATAAAGTTTGTATCGAAGCCACGAGTTGCCTTGCGAAGCGAGCGACTCTGTGAGAACGGTGCGCGGAAAGATAAACTTCGAAAGTTAAAAGTAACTCAGAGAAAGAAAGGGATGGGATGTAGAAAGCTTGGAAAGAGAAAAGGAATATCATTCTTACTGGAGAAAAAGAGAGAAAAAGAGAGAGAAATTTATCATACTTCAAGAAGACTCACTTAAAACAAACAGAAATACGCAATAAAAATAAGAAAGATAGACAAAAGAAAATATAATTGTTTGTAGCTTTAAGAAATATGTATAATTATGTTTAATAATAAAAAAAAAGCTACTTACAATCATAATCTATTTATATTATACGTTTTACTCCATGCTGCACTGAGAGAAAAATATTTGTAATTATATATTACTATAATTATAATTATTATTGCTATAATAATAATAACAGTAAGCATGTGTTCTAGCAACAAATGTATATAATTGGCAACCTAAAATGATTCCAATTATAGTTATTATAACCATAAAATAGTATGAAATTATGAATAATATGAAATTATCATAAAAATGATTCAAATAACTGTAAAATTATATATATAGTTACTTGATCCATTTTTATGATAATTTCAACTATTTTATAATAACTATAATTGTAGTTATTTTAGATTGCCAACTACATATATTTGTTGCTAGAACTATACACACAGTTACTGTTATTATTATTATAGCAGATAATAATCATAATTCTAGTTACAAATACCAAACATTTTTCTCTCAGTGTGTATTTGTCATTAAGGAGCATCTACATCGATCACGTCCTTGAGGAAAGTGCGATCACTAAAGTTCCTTCCATCACGCTTCATACTCATGATAGACTCGCTAATTACGATGCTCATCCAATTAGCTTCTTGAAATATGACAAGAGGACCACAATCCTGCTAGTGCCGATTAACGCAAGCTTATCAAAAGTATGCAAAAAGCGATCTAAGCGACCTATATTTCTTCCTTTCTTTTGATCACAACTTTCCCACGATTTGCTTCGCGTCTGCTCGGAGGATTTAATTACGTTTCTATGGACCGGGGGCAAATGAGGGAGTAATGGGCCAGGAGTACGTCATCGTCAAGACTCTCTTCAGGGATCGAGGAGTCTCGGCGACGTTGAGACCGCGAGACCGCGGCTCGATTTGTGCCCGCAGATGAGAGCTGGCTATTCATAATTGGTTATGTAGCCTGAGGAACACTGTGAGGATAATCTAACTCTTCTTAATCCGCATAAGAAAGAAAAAAAAAGGAAGAAAAAGAGAGAAAGAAATTTCAGTTCTTACTCTCGAACATAAACTGCTTTTATGTCACTATGATTATCTATTAATCTTTATCGTTTCAGCTGTAATAGAAATACATACAATCGGAAGAATCAATCCTTAACTAGCTGCGAAAACTGCACGTAAATTTTAAAGCGTTTGAAGTACAGAACGCAAGTAAACCTCCATCTTACGGTGATAATTGATAGAAAAAAACTTTTTCTTATCTATAATTTCAAACCTCATACTAATCATACTGATTGAATAATCTGTCTAAAACTTTCACTTTGAGTCCAAATGACCCGTTGCTAAACAAAAATGATGCTATATTAACAATATTAATTTAAATAATTTTAATTTAATTCTTATTGATTCAATAACAGAATTAATGAAACGAATAAAATTTTAATAAAACAACAATATGATGTATTTTCATTAACGTATATTGAATTTTAAAATTATTTTCAATTAAAAAATAATGTTATTGATATAAGAATTTTGACATAATTATTTTTCTCAGTATATAGTCGAGAGTTATAATGCCGATTTCTGTGAATTTATAAAGAAACTTATACAATTTTCCATTTTTTTTTTACAAAATAGAATAAGTATGTTGTATACACCATCACATTGTGAACGAAAATATACGCTGAAAATCCACTGAACGGCACTATTTTTATGTTTTTATTATTCTTGGTACCCAAAGAATCATGCATGATGCGAATTAACAAATTATTGAGTAATCATTATTTATAAGTGGAGTTATATTTAAAAGTTTGTAAATAATTCTTGTTGATATCCACCCCCCCCAATTCACAAAAAATTAAAATTTTTTTATCAATAAACAAGAATTCGTTTTTTTTTTAGAGGATTAACGCATAGTTCCGAACTATAGCACGAAGCCGATAGATGCAGGTCAAAAATGTATAAGGCGGATAACGCGCGCGATCGCACATGCGAAAATATATCGCCTTCGGAATGCATAATACATTGGTTGAGCGAGGAAGGACAGCGTGGCGGCAATGGAAGGATAATATATAGCCATCGTAACGTCACTATAAATATATTATGAGATAAGTCTCCGAACGCGTTATCCCTTTAAAGTGAGGTCACCTAAAGCACCTCAGGACCTGCGGAATGGCTGATGATGACGATACTATCGGTGGATGATGATGGCTGGAACTTCAGCAAATATTTCTCGCCCTCTCGGTCGTAAATTCTCTTGTGAGTTGAAGTTTACATGGTTATCCATCCGTGTCTTGCGCGATATAGTGTTGACAGGGAGACATTGTGGGTTCTCCAAAATGATTACGAATTACAAAGCCATTTTGCGAATGTAGGATTCGTTATTTTAATATGATATAGATTTGCACAACAGAGATTTATTAGGAAACGTGAAATATAATCAAACAATTATTTTTCAATCTGATAAATTAATAAAATTGTTAAGGCTTTTCGCTCGCATCTACTTTCATAAAGTATATTATTTGAACGCTGCGAACTGTATACTTTTGAACATTTTCTATAACATCTACATAAAATTGTTTCTTTATTTTTTATAAGGTGGAAAATTCGATAAGGCAAAATTAATGTAATGGTTAATTACGAAACGCAACATGTAAATTATTTATCATTTTGTCTTTATGTTTCACTTGATTGTCGGAATTATCGTTATAACCGTGTGAACAGACTTTATCGCTGAACTGCCTGCTACAGAATCATTTAGATGCAGCTATAGTTCTTGCAGCAGTCGACAACGTTCTCCGAAAGCCGGCATCGGCTATGCACAATCAGCACGTGCATGTAATAGATCTCGTCGAGAGCAGATAACTCGTTGTACGCGATGTTCATATCTTCAATGTTTATAATATGTAATACATCGCTGTTACTTAATTCAACTTGAAGTGATTTCAGCAACTCAATCCCTCTATTTTTGCAATATGAGATCATTATATACATAAAACGAAAGTAATTTTATCGAAAAAGAAGAAACTTTATATCTTTAAGAATGTTTTATTACATATTTTCAAAGTAACAACAAAATTATGAAAAAATTACAGATTATTCTAAATCACGTTTACAAATAATACGATTTTAGTGACAATTTTGGTGACAATTTACTATCTGGATTATAAGTTATTATTATAAGTTATTTTAATAAATAGTAGATAGTATCTTTTTAATCTGTGCTCTAATAAAAATATATAGGAATGTATTATAAAATAAATGTCTCAATGAACAAAATATTTGTTTGTTCTATATTTTTAAAATTAATCAGTGACTCGCAATGAAACTTCGCATAAATTATTTTGAATATTTAAAGTATTTTTAAAAGAAAAATATAAATTTTATTATTTAAAAAATTTTAATTTTTAACAATAAAAATAATAATAAATAAAATAAACAAAAATATAATCTTATTCACATAATTTTCATAAGCGTATAATTTATTCGAAGTGTAAATATTAAACATACTTTCAAATTTAATTTTCTTTGCAAAGATTGTACGTCTACAATATATCTTTAAGATAGTTAACTTTAGTTTACTTACTCTTTTATACTCTTTTATTCTTTTGTTTATCCTATAAAAAAGCAAAATTATATAATTTTATCTTTAACCGAAAATGAAAAACCTACTCTAAAACATATAAATAACTTAATGATTCTTTGTGATAGAAAGATTTTTTCTCGTGAAGAATTTTCTTCAAAATATCGACGATCAAAGTAAATTAACTTTCATCTTTTTTCCACATGCATGTATTCAAAACCACGTATACCCGACACACATCGCTCTCGGCAAAACGCACCGTTGAAACATGTATAATACATATACCGCGTGCATGTCAAGCGAAAAAATGGCGTCGTCGTGCGGAAGCAACGATTGGGCGAGTGGGCAGACCCGGTGCGTGGCACTCTTAAGTATATTTAAAGCACCTTTGTCCCCGGTACCGCAATGATGGCTGCTGCGACCGAGACGTATGCAGCGCGCACCTGCAGGAACGGAAGCGCAAAGTCACGCGCTCCCTCGTCGACGGCAACGCGTCCGAGGAGAGGAAGGGCGAGGCCGCGGACGATTTATCGCCCGTGATGCCTCACGACGATAGACACGTACGCAGGCGGTGCCTGAGACAATGGGCAAAAAGCGCCGACGTTCCCTTCGCGGTCCGATATGCCCTAAGATCGGCATCGAGGAACAGCGTTCCGCGGATCGCCAGACAATCCTTCTAGTTATGATCGAATGGAGGGAATGGGGGATCACTGTGCGAGATCATTGTGCGCGAAGAAGAACAAATAGTCACGTTGATTGAGAGACTGGTCGGTGTAGACTTGTTGCAGAAAGGAGAGAACACAAGGATCCTTCCTTTTTTTTTTCTTTATTTGAGCGCGAAATTTGTCTTTGAATACAAGGTATCAAATGTTGTGCCGCCTTGCACGATGATCCAAAGCGCCGCGTTTACTATGCGTTGTATTAAGCCGACGTCTAATTACGACTGCATTGTGCCAGAATACGCGAGAGAACAAAAGATACAGGTGTACAATTAACTCATTCTCGCTTACGTTTAACTTCATATTTTTGCCCTTTTTAGTGTCGAAATTACCTTCTTCTTCCGTACACTCTCAAATTTGATTTTAAATACTTTCTTAAATGAGACTAATATTGTCTCGCAATAATACGTGTACAGCGAAAACTGCATCTTCAATCGACATTTTGCCGAGAGTTATCGCAAGCTATTATCGGATATTTTCTATATGTTGTAACTGTCGGAGAAGAATCGTATTTTTCTTCTTCCTTTTAGTATACAATCTTCGTTTCTAAGGTATACTTCTATCACAAATATTTATTTGCGAACAATTTGATATGTGTCGTCTTGAACAGCTTGCAGAAATTCACTTAGAAACGTCAAGAACTTTTTCTCGTCGAATGCGAATAAATTTGTATTATCATTTACGATATTTACGAAAAATAAACACATATAATTTATCCAATTTAAACAATTTAAAGTAAGTCGACCATCGAATTTAATATTTGGGGGGATTATTATTTCAATTTGATTATGTTATAAGTCCACAAAAATAATCGGTGCGAAGTCTCTATGTAAGATAAATTTATTTAAAATACATATAAATGTATTATATTCCAATCTAACCGTAATTGACACTTCTTTTCCTTAATTAATTAAATTCCTTAAATATGTTCATTCAAGCGATTCTGTTCTAATCTTAATATACTGTTAAATTCATAATGTGTCAAATTATACTCAATCTGAGTTATTTTTAATCATTTCTATAATATAAATATAAATCGCCATTCCTATCAAGTATGTCGTTAATTTGACTAACATGAAATTAAATAATTTAACTCAAGAAAATGTATTCGATTTGATTCAAATTCAAATTATTATTTACTAAAGGCATGTAATATGAACTTGTTTTGAAATTAATCATAGAAATGAATTGATTCACATTTGACACAGATTGAGACAAGACTGAGTTACTATTCTTCCTTTGATATCTAACAGTATAATTTAAATTTTTTAAACTATAATTTAAAAATTAAACAAACATGAAACAATGTTAGGTCAATATGAATAAATCAAATTTTAAGTAGGAAGAACTCAATATTCGGTCTCACACACACACACACACACACACACACACACACACACACAAAGCGGAGCTCAATAAATATTTCTTGTGTAAATTTGAAAATTAAATTCTAATTTCTAGTTCGGAGTATTTTTCTTAACTTTTCATAATGTTATCTTATAACTCTTATTTTCGATCTTATAAATGGGTTTAATTCCATTTACTTTAAGTGAAGTCATGAAAACCTTTTCTTCGTAATGATCCAGGTAATTCATACACGATCCAAAAGCAACTTGGCCTAATCTAAAAAGTCTTGTCGGGGTCTGGAAAGCAAGCGGCGCAATTACTATGGAAAAATAAACAGCGAAGAAGCCGACTTGGGGCGGTTTCATTATCGGGATTGTGAATGTTCCGGAAACGGGGCGCGTAACTTTCGATTCACATTTGGAAAATACAGCTAAGAGCGATTTTCTCTCGACGTCGCATCCCGCGATTCGCAATCTCGCCGATCGTTTTTCTCCCGGCAACGTCCCCCGCGAGGCAAATTAAATTAACGGCAGCCTTCAGGACGTCTTCGGGGGCGAATAATTGCGCGCTTAATTGTGGCGATTCGTTTCGAAGGACGACTGCTTCCTGCCCGTTCATCCTCGGAGCTCATTCAATACGATCCTCATCATCGGTTTCCAACTACGCAGTCGCGGAATCATTAAAGCGGTTATTTGTGAAATTGTCGATTCCTCAATATTGTAAAATGTAGAGAACAACAAACGTTTGATGATTTTCGGTGAATTTTATTTGTTGCCGCGGGCAACAGATCAAATCACAATGTAAAAATACTACACAAATAGCAAATGTGAATAGTTCAATATTACTTGTAACAACGGTGCAAGTTGATTTTTATAAAATTTAATCAATAGGTCAGCTGGTGCATTATATTTAAAATCAGATTTACATATTTCTCTTTATCTTTAAAATATTGCATATGAGATATTTTAAAGTCGATATATCATTTTTTTCTAACTCGTCGTAGAGGAACCGTTGCAATAACCAGTTATGTACCCCTAATCGACCAATGATCTATTTACATCATCTCTACTGGCGAGAACTGCATTGCTGGTAAAGTTGCATACAAAGTGCGGGCTCGCGGCGATCGGCAGCGATTGGTGCTGCCGACGATTTCCTCGCCTCGTTATCACGTGCTCCAGGGCGAGTTGCAAATCGGCAAATAACTGCGACGGTGGACCAAGATGAAGAAGCCGCGAAGAGGGCCGCGAAATCGACTGGGAGAAAATCGAGCGATGAGAGCGCGTTCCTGCAGCGAACGAATCGCGCGTAATGAGGGATAAACCGCAGACCGCTCTCACCGCAGATGTGGATAGATGCAGGACCGGTTCAAGGATAGATTCAGGATCCGGTAAAACGAGACTCTCGAGAAACTTAATTCGTATGCGAGAATAAGAATTTCGTACGAAATTTCGTGGAAAAAAATTTAAATTAAAGCGGAATAGACAATGATATAAAATAAAGTGCAATTTTAAGGGTTTTAAGGTGACAGATCTGGAATGAGGTTTTTAAAAAGAATCCTCAAACTTTCACATGTAAAGTGTACTACACAAGCAAAATGTTGAACCATTATAAACGTGATAAGCGTTTAATTTTACGTAAGAAAATTCTCTCTGCACAAACATAACAATAGTAAATTTATATGCAGAATTTATAATCAAATTCTAAAAGACGTTAATAATAAGATAATAAGAGAAAGTTTTAAAAGATTTTTTTCAAATTCATTTAATTTTATGTGTGAAAATTTTGCAAAAAACATTGCATATAGTAATAGAAAATTTATATTCCAATATAGCAAACTCTTATAAATTTAGATAAGATTTTAGAAGACATTTTCTCCGAACTCATTTTTTAAGACAATTGAAATTCTCAAGAAAATTGCGATTCTTGCAGCTATAATGTATGTTTACATCAAACAGATTTATCAAGACTGGAGGTGGTTCGTTATATGCAACTAGATTCATGCGTGGATCTATTTGAAATTCTCCAGGTGCTTCGAGGTATTTTACGATCGATGATCGAAATCGTTGCGGCAAGATGCATCCGATTACCAAATGCTGAATGCAGTGGCATACGCGGAAGTACATATACATGTAATAATAACACATGTTACGACAAAGCGTTCACGCGAGTTACTCCAATACAAAATTTGCATATTTGAAAATGCATAAAAGAGACATAATAAATAATACTTAACCGACCGTGAAAATTTATGAAAGTATGACCATAGTGTTCATTATAACATTAATAAATTATCTGTCCAAACAATATAAAGATCTCGTAATAATAACAGCAGATACCTCTAATAACATAATTTTATTATATTATTATTAGTATATAAGTAGCTAATAGTAGCTATTGTTAAATATTATCAAATATTATCATATAATATTATTCTAAATGTGTAAAACAAAATGTAATATAATAAATAATTAAAGTAACATCCTCAAAGAATAATTTAACATATCATATTATAAATAAATAATTAAACAGATTGCAAGCAATTAAAGGAAAATAGTAAATGAGAATTTTTATGAAGGACGCGCAACAAAGTATGCTAGAAACAAACATTGGTAATTAATTTGAATAAATTATTTGCATTCTAATTATTATATATAATTTTCGATGTATATCGATGTAACACACTTTTACTAAATTCCCTAGAGTTTCTAAGTAATCTACCTTATGAAGCCTTAATTGAATTCAAGCGGCTTATGATCCCATATAGCTACACCCAATACTCTCATGTTCCAAACCGTTCAACAACACCTGACCGAACACCAGAATATATATGCACGAAAGGCGGTATCTTCAAAGAGATTATTTCCAAACAACGATCAAACTTCCGGCAAATTTCCGCCGTAATTTAACATTGGATGATTGAAAAATATTGATGAACTGCTTCTAATTAAAAATATTTCGTATTATCTAGCAATATTTATAATAAGATTGAATTGTAAATATCATTAAGGAAATGTAAACACCTGCATATTTTGAATATGATTAATCTTCGTACTATCGTGAAAAACTTTTTATTTCGACGTTTCATATGAAGGATGAGTATACTTTGCATACGTGAGAATTTTGATAATATGCGGAAATACTGGCAGAAAGCTGCTCCTTTAAAAAGAAAATTTGTCGACACTAGACGTATCGACGGTGTAAAAAAGCTGAAAGGGAAATGACGGAAAGAATGGAAAAACGAACGCTAATTGCAATTTAACGCGCTCGTGAGTGAAGCGTGTAATTTGGTTATGACGAGTGCAAGGCTTTTCGTCAGCGAACGTTTTCGCAATCGCTCTTCTTCCATCCATCGTGTTTTACTGATACATATCGTATCGTGATAGATTTTTGCGTGAAATTCAGAAGAGCGATGCTGTCCGTTATTGTAATCAGAATCCGCTTTACGTCTGTCATATACTTTTTTATGTGTTCGGTCTTTCGTTAATAAAGTATTCATTGCAAAATCTCTAAAGTTTCACGTTCCTGTCACATGAAACTTCTATTTTGTTTTAGAGCTGGTGAGGAATTTATAAGAAAAGTTTCGCAGCAGCTCGCTCGAGCATCGCTCCTTTAAAGGCATGTCGTCGACTTTATGACAGACACCTTCGTCTTCTCCAGGTATAGCCGGTTATTTATACCATCATTCTCCTAGAAGAGAAAAGAGAGATGTCTTTCGTCGCTAACATAGAAAAAATTTAAATGATATTTATATATTCTTCCTCCTAATATAGTTCTTTCGCTCTTTCTTCGCTCTTTCAGAAATCAATATTTTACGAAACAGTTAAAGATTTTATTGAGCTGCCTCGCAGATACACATATATATTCATAGAAATTAATATTTAAGATCTTTCTATGTTTAAAATGCGTCTTTCTTTAACTTATCTGTGCTACATCTATTATGCACTGCAATTATGAATTCTGGGACGACGTGCCTTTTCTTCACTCTCTATCTAATGTATATATTATAAGAGAATAGAATTAATAGAGAATTAATAGAGAATAAGATTGTGCAATTATTTCAATTAATATCAGAGTTCAACCAACTCAGTACTATATTAATCATTTTGGGCAAACATATTTGTTCATATTAATTATTAGTGGGCAAACATATAACTGCGTTCGTAAAAAATGACACATCTCATAATTAATCCTTCAAAATTAACGCTAGAATGAAACTTTTAAAGGCATCAATGATATTTTAATTGTAAATTTTGGAAAATAAATTTAAATCTATAAAAAAATAAGTAAAATACAATCCGATTTTTATGATGATAAAAACTCGTTGTTAAAGAACTTGACAGAATTTTTTTAGATTTTTATAATGCGGAACAAGAAAAAATTTGCTCTGTTTCTCGAAGATCTCTATTAAGGAAAGAATTAAAATTCATATTGCTGGCGGAGGGTTAACAACTTTTCAGTAAATTACATTTTCTAAATTCTGAGTTGAAACAATTAGAATAATGCTTCATTTTTTAACTTCACTTTCTTTTCATATTATACTTTCATGTATTTTTTAAAACTGTGTCATGAGTTTTCAAAATTCGAATAGCTTTAATTCTAATTCTTTTTACTTGTGTCACTTTTGTGTAGGATAAACTTAGGTAAGATGGCCATCTTTAAAATACAAAAACGTACTTTAATTTTTGTTATCTTTAATAATTATTATATTGGCATATCTTTTCTGTCACGGAAAAGATATACCAATATAATACTAAAGATAATAACACCACGCGCGCGCAGCATATTACGAAGAAGATCTTCCTTACTCAAAGAGATGAGAGTCGTTCGCTCGGTAACATTAACTTAATTGCAGCTACTACGATGGCGAACCAAGAAATGCCTTACTTGCTGCTTCGTCCGCTAAATGTGAATTTGGTCAGCCGGCAAAACACGACGGTCGAGCACGATGTACACTTCTCAATAGCAGCTGGCGACGACGACGAAGAGGACGTCGACACACACCGAGGCTCGCGATTCTACATATTGTTAACAAACAGCACTCACGCCAGATAATTGTATAAATCACTGCGAGCGTGACAAACGACCGCGCGCACGCGACTCTCGCGTTCGGACAATACGCCGAAGCACGCTTATACGAGTGAAAAGATCTGTTATTGCCTTTTCAGCTCATTTTATTTCTAGGAGTTAAATTTCTAGACTACAAAGCACTTTTCTCGGACATCCGAGGAGTGATCTTACTAGATCTTATAATATTAGGACACTGTAAATTCAAGTGTAATAAGTGCCTTTATATTTGTATGTAATTTAGTTTTGTAAAACTAACACTATACACGTTTCAATGTGTAAATCTATTTTTTTATATACAGTATAGTTCGCCATTTTCGCATGGAGCGCTTTTCAGCGAGAGATAAATGACACAGTGTAACACAATAGCTGCGTTCAGCAGAAAAAACAACTTTGCTACTGTTCTATAATTCTTTAATATGATAATATGGTTTACATTTCGATCCAATAAGGAATTAAGGGTAAGATCATATTAAATAATTTGACAGCAGAGTTGTTTTCTCTGAAGATAGTCAATGATCATTGAATCATTACAAAAACCTTGTTGTTTGCCACTAAACAAAGATGAAATATCGCTGTGACGTGTCTCTTACTGGAAAGCACCAATGGAATAAATCACACAAATGTATAAAAGCACTTATTGCACTTATCAGGGATGGAGACTTTTAATTTTTCCGAATGTAGAGTCATCCAAATAGTAGGGCAGAGGAGGGAAGAAGAGCTTTCAAAATAACACAAATATTTTATCTTTTGTTGTATAAACGAAATATACTTCTATGTATATATACAGAATCAAGTACTGTTTTTCGTAAAATCACTCAAAATTTTTTAAAATTTGTCAAAAAACTAACATTTTTTTTTAAATATCCTGAATTCTGGATGTAGAATTCGGGATATTTAAAAACTACAGAAATTCTGAACATGGTAAGCTTCATATCTCTCATAAGGAAATTTTCGTTAATAACACTTACGTACTTGAATTTGCAATGTAGAATTAGCGTAAACAAACTATTCTATTTTCAGTGCACTATCGTGTTTTTCAAGATGATTTTTTGCGAGCAGTTCATGTGTCTTTTATCTTGTTCGTACTGCTTGATTTTATCCAAGTTACAAAGTTTTAAATCGAATATGTCAAAGATACATAAGTATTAGTACCATCTAATAGTATCGCTATGTCTTGAACGATGTATTCCAGATAAACTGGATTTTGCAACGGCGATATGACATGTCGATCAATCGCGCCATATTATCGGAAAAATTCGATCGATAGCCAGATTTATTCTTTCTTTTTGGAATGAGAGAAAAAGAAACCTGTCGATTCTCTCTCTCTCTCTCTCTCTCTCTCTCTCTCTCTCTCTCTCGTACGCCGGTATGCCACGGAAAATCAATTTCCGGTCGGCGAAAACGCCTCGGCGCGCGGCGGGCTTAACTTGGCTCTCGCAAAAAAAATATTACGTATAGGTTAATCGGTGCCATCTGAATTGTACACGCTGATAACCGAAACTTTCATTATACATTATTTCGACGTTCGTATTGGACATGATACGTAAGCTCAATCATTTTTATGTGCTCGCATGATTTTCTGACTGACACATATGATTTTTATATTAGGACGATAAATTTAAAAATGCTAGATGAACGAAGTGATAAAATGTATAGACGAGGTAATGAAACGACCTACATGCAGTAAAATATACGCGATTATATGTGACAATACGAAAATTCGTCACATAAATGCGACACAATCGGTTTTATCGAATATTTGTCGAGCGAGCGCACTGGAATTTTAGGCAACACTCGAGACTCGGGCAATAATGTTAAATACAGGGCAAAACCGGTCAAACGCGCGATTCACGTTAAATATAAAACGCGAATATAAATCTTTTTTTCATTTCACTGGGATTTTCATGACGGACAAATAAAGCTTGAAGTTTGGTAAATGTATTTAACATGTAACGGAAATACAGATCTTTACGCACGATGTATTTTGTATCTGCGTAATTGTACGATTCTCAATCCGCTGTATGTTATCATCATATCAGACAAATAAAACTCAAAATCAGACAATCGTGTTTATCGTTAAATATATGTAACCTAAATAAATAAATACGGATCTTTACGCACAGCGTGTTATATGCCCACATGATGATGCTGATTGTTGTTTCATATGTTATCTTCACATTAGACAAACATACATCCCAGGCGATCAATTTTTACATTAACTGTGCTATACGAATGCGAGAG
>Ga0157364_1004616_pt1 | contig 13791 bp, 12 predicted proteins | sample AttsexASBM2_FD_111476 | JGI IMG/M metagenome (GOLD analysis project Ga0157364, IMG submission 111476) | Fungus gardens microbial communities from leaf cutter ant in Ribeirão Preto, State of São Paulo, Brazil - Atta sexdens ASBM2 | ecosystem: Host-associated > Fungi > Mycelium > Unclassified ... | reverse complement strand
TTTTTTAATGAATAATTAATAAAAGTTATGGAATTCCAGTAAATATTAAATTTTATATTAAATTTTAAGTTCTGACCAATATAAGACTTCTTTAACTTTAGCAAGATTGACTTTGATCTTGTTGTTATGATTCAAATCCCTTAAAGTTAGAATAAGAACAGAACCTTGGATTGGGTTATTATAAGAGAACTCAATAAGGTTCCAAGTACAAACTAATCCATCTTATATACTACAGATCATAGTCTGTATGCATATTACTCTATTCTACTCTAAAGTACATATGTTTGCTATAAGATCAATATATTATTGCCAGATTGTATGATATTATTTGTTTTAGATCCCTTTATATCTTTCTTTATATCATGTGATCCTATAACTATGACTATAACTGTGTCATCATGCTAGCTCCTTAATTCTAAGTTCCAAAATAAAAATAAAAGAAAAAGAAAATAGAAATGAGAAAGGAATTAAAAATAATTAAAGTCCATTGTCTTCAACTTTAACACTACTCTCTTCAAGGTTTTTCTTCTGAAGAAACTGACTTTCATCTTTGCCAGTTTTTCTCCAGCTTTCTCAAATATTTATCCTCAAACTTTTCATTATCTCACCCATACAATATTTTTGCTATAAACTTCTCTGGTAACTCTCTTCTTCTAATGTTTCTTTTCTCCACTTTCTCCAACTTCTCTTGTTGCTTTACTTTTGCATTCATTCTCCCCTTAAACTTAGCTACTACTTTCTTCATATTTTCTAAATCCTCCTCTCATTTCCAGGAATCATGCTCCACTATAAATCTCTTTTATTGCACCAGATATTTTACTACTTCTCTTATTTTTATTTTATTTAGAATTTTTTCTATCTTTTATTTTTCAATTTCCTCTACTTCTACTGGTTTTGCTTCTTTTATTTTTTGTTCTTCTTACTTATTCTCTATACTGTACTATCTAACTAACATTCATTACTGGATGGATTTTCATTGGGGTAAACAGTTGTAATTTGACTGCATTAGTAGATACTACTTTCTCAATAAAGTATGAACTAACATATTGATCCACTAGTTTCTTTGCTAGTCTTTCTTTGAATACTAGATCCTTTGTACTCAACATTATCCTGTCTTTTTTCTTCTATTCTTCAGTTTCTTTCCTCTTCTTATCTGTTTATCACTTCATTTCTTCCTATATCTCCTCAGAGCTGCTTTTGTTTCCTTCTGAATCTTTTTCATTCTTTCTGCAAACTCTGTTGCCTTCTCCATCTTTCCTTTTCTTCTAATATCTGTTTCTATCTGTTATGACCTTAAGCTTGGCTCAGGTTGCAACTCAGGCAAAGACTTGAGTAAGAGTGAAGGATATGATCAATTGGTAAAGTGAAAGGATACAGAAATGTATCTACTATATATACCTATAGACCATAAGAAAACCATATGTCTACAATGATACAATACATGAGAATAATAGGAGGAGTCAATGAGGAAACAATGTCTACTACATGAGGTGCTAACTAATATAACCTATAGTGTAGCCAATCATTGCATTATACTCTAGACCCTACAAAACATGATAAAGCCATGCAATAACTATGAGAAGGTGATCATAATAATACTCCTGTTCTAGTGTTCATATCCCCATGAACTAGTCCAACAATGCTAGATCTCCTACCACATATAAAGTGACTATTTTCTTTGTAAGTCTGATGATAATTTTGTCTTGTAACATCAAGGCAATGAAGTATGGTTTGTGAGGAGATCCTTTCATATACATTTTAATAGGAAAACCTTTTCTTGTAGTATCTGCATTATATTTCTTTTCCAGAAATATAACAGCTACTTCATTCCAATATTGTTTGTTAAGTTCTCCTTGTAGATGTAATAATTTGTAATATGTTCTTTCATGATTATGTCTTTCTGTTTGTAAGCATCTTGTATCTCCTTTATATATCTTTCTGCATAATTGTTTCCTTTTTCTTTACAGTTATTCAGTTCATTTGCTGACAGCTTCTATATATGATACACTTGGTTTTCCATATCACTTTATATGATGTTTTGTAAGTCTTTAGAAATACTAAATATATCTCTTACTATTTGTATTTGGTAATTGTTACTAGTCTGTAGTATTGTAAATTTGATTTCTGTGATCTGGATATTGGCTTCTTCTATTAACTTCATGATATTCTGTAACTGCATCTGCACATCAACTATTCTCTCAATTCCTTGTATTACTTTATGGTATTTCTTTGTCTAGTTCTTTTTCTCATCATTGATTTTCTTAATCAGGTTTATATTATTGAGGGTGTAAATAACATATAGGTTAGGAAAGGTAGGGGCAGTAGTAAATTGTTGGGCCATTTGAAAGATTTTGAAGTTATAGTGCTTTGAAATTGTTGATTTGTGTTTTTATTCCCTTCTTTTATAGGTTTCAACTTGAAACTCTTGTCCAATAATCTTCAATTGCCTCTTTTGCATGAGGCAACTCTGTTTCTGCAATATACTAGTCATGTTCATCTCTATAGCCCTTCCAATGTGCTAAGAATTGAGTTCTCTATCCTTGTTTCTGGTACTTCCTGATTTCTTCAGCTTTGTATTCTTCTTTCTCACTGATAATGTTTGGTGGTGCTAGTTCTATGTGTTGTCCTGGAAAATGAGGTTCTCTGCATCTTATCAGTAGGTCTTCATTAAACACATTGTAAATCATTTATTCTTCTGGAAGTTTCAGCTGAAATACTTCTTGACCAATATCTTTTGAAATCCTAAAAGGTCTGTATCTCTCCTGGTCTAACTTCTTTGAGGGTTGATTCAAATAGATATTTTTGGCTTCTAACCACATGTTGTCTCCTGCCTTTAATCCTTGTGGATTTTGTTTCTTTTTGTTATATTGCCTTTTCATAGCTTCTTTTGCTATTTCCATTGATTTTGTGGCCTTCTCCCAACTTTGTTGTAGTTCAATAAGGAATTCTGTTTGCACCATCAGGTTAAGGATGATACATCATAGATAGTGTTCTCTTTGTCTCTAAAGCTTTTGATAATTCTTCTATAAATTTTAAAGTGAATTGTAGTTCTCTATCACTTAAAACTTTTCTTGGTATTCCATGTAACTTCCAGATCTTGTCTCAATAAATTTTTGCAATTTCCTATGATGATACTGTTGGTATTGTTGCTTTGAGTCATATTATTTTTGTAAATCAATTTATAATAACCACAATAGCATTTTTTACTTTTGATTGCAGTAATGGTCTAATAATATTGATATTGATTTCCTGCTATGGTCTTCCTAGTATTTCCAATGGATAAAGCTCTCTAGTCTTTTTCTAGTGTTGTACTTTATTATGTTGGTACTTTGTACATCCTTGAACATATTTCTTGATGTCTTTCTTTATCCCTAACCATCAATAATTTTTTTAAATCAATTCAATCATCTTTTGTTGTTCTAGATATCCAATATTCACAGAATTGTGATTTTTCTATAGAATTTGCTTTTGAATCTTCTTATTGTTAGAGATGTAGATTTTTCTATTGATATAGACTATGCTATTGTCTTTCTAAGCTTGTTCATCTTGTTTATCCAATTCTTTTACCACTTTATGTTTCTTAGTTCTATTTCATTGTATTTCTTCTAGTAAAGTGGTTTCTTCTACTACTTGTTTCTTTTGTATTACTTTGATATCTGCTATTACCTGTTATTTTACCCAAAGTTCTTCTTTCAACATTTGAACATCCTTGCTGTTGTATTTAGTATCCATCTGATCTTTTCTTAATAGAATGTTAGCCTTCATATTTATTTTTCCAAGCATATGTTATAGTAAGAAATTATAATCTTGTAATTTCAAGTACTATCTTGCTTGTTTTCTATTTATTTCATGAGGTTTCCTGAAATGCTTGAGATTTTCATAATCTGTCCAGACTTTGAACTTTTCTGTAGTATCTAACAAATATTATTTCTATTTTGTTAGAGCTCCTACTATTACTAATAGTTTCTTGGTGTAAATCTTGTAGTTCCTTTCTACTAGTTGTATTATCCTGGATAAAAGTGCTATAGACCTCCATTTCCCATCTTGTTCTTGGAATAAAACTCTCTCTATTGCATGTTCTGAAGTGTCTGTTTCTATTCTGAATTTACTATCTCTTTTCAGAAGAAAGAATACTAGTTGACTTATAATCTTATCTTTAAACACTCTTTGATGTTCTTCTGTCCAACTCCATTCCTTCTTTTCTTTGAGTTTGTTAAGGGGTCTTGCTGTATGACTGAAATTCTTGATAAATCACTAATAAAAATTTGCAAATCTTAGGAAGCTTTTTACCTCTTTGATTTTGGTAGGTGTACTCTATTCCTTTACAGCCTTAACTTTGTTGTTTTCCATTTGAACTTGTTCTTGTCCAACAACTACTTCTAGAATTGAAATTTCTTTCATATTGAAATCACATTTTGACTGTTTGAAACACAGATTGTGTTTTTCTGCTATCTTCAAAAATCAAACTGTTCATTCTTCTAGTTTCTTCATTGTCTTTGCTGAAATTACAAAGCTGTCCATATAGTTAGCCAGTACTCCTTTATGCAATAATTCTCAAAAGATGTTGTTCATCATTTTTTGAAAAGTTCCTGGTGAATTGCACAATCCAAAATATATGACTTGAGGTTTGAATAAGCCTTTGTTTGTCAAAAAAGCTATCTTTCATTCATCTCCTTTCTTGATCTATATATTGTTATATTCCCAAATGAGATCCAACTTATTACTTGGTCCAATTTCCAGTAGTCCTATACCAATTGTAGTGATCTATTCTTCTTTGGAATATAAAAGCATGATGCTATGTATTTTAACTTTGATTTCACTATTAGTCTAGCCTTCAGTTGTTTGTTTAACTACTGATTCAATGTTTCTTCTTCTTTTATTGTTATTACATAAGCTTTTGTATTTAGTTCCTTTTGTGCTTCTTCTATTAAGTTGATTTTGTAATCCCATTCTTGTTGTTTCAGTAATTTCTCAAATTTATTTTTATTGAACAAATGAGTAAAAGGTCAAATATAGTCTGGAAGATCTTTTGGATTTGTTGGATCTGATTCTTTCTCTATTTTCTATTGGTTCTTGTCATTTGTTTCTATTATCTGTATTCTTCTAGTTTTGAACTTGATATCTTGATGTTTTATTCTGCATAATTCTGGGCATTTTGGGAATTGTATTTTGCCTTCTTTTCAGTTCACTTCTGGATTGTGTTTAACTAACCAGTTGTGTCTTAAGAACATGTCCATTCCATTTAAGTCTATTATTGCTGCTTCAATGTGTTTTTTATGTCTATTGTCAAGATTGTTGATGATAGACTTAACTTTTGTTTTCACTTTTCATTTTACTTTATTTTAGTTTTCTTTTTCTTTTCTTTTTCTATTTTTAGAACAACTTGGGTTAGGGTCTATCAGTCACGCTGTCACATCAGTCACAAATTGATGGCATAGTCACAAGACTGATCACGAGACTTAGAGGAATAAAGTAGAAGGTTCAGGAATAAAGTGATGTCATACAGCATGGACAACACATGCTGGCCTCATGTCATACTCATGGTCATTTAGGGTAGGGTGCACAGTAGTTAGCACAGACCATGGGTAGTAGTATATAAGGTAGACTACTTTGTACTAGGAACTCTATCGAGTTCTCTTGTGTTTCTCTGATACAAGAGTTGTTCTTATTTCTGACCCTAAGGAATAAGTTCATAACATTTATTGATTTTGACTTCCAGTAGTACCACTTTCATTACATCTCTATTCTTGGTTCTATCTATATTATATATCCTGAATGAGAAGTTTATTGGCCTTGTCTGTATTCTCTTGTCTTTGACCAATTGTTTATTAATTTCCATATGAGTACATCTAAAATCCACCAGTGCTTTTATCTGTAATTTCTTGCTGTTCTTTATCTTGATATTTGTTTATATATTTAAATTTTTTCTCCTTGCTGTTCCATCAGTGTGGAATAACATATCAATTGTGAGTTTTAGTTACACTGATCCCTTGTATCATGTTTACTTAGGATCTTCTTCAAAACCCTTCTGTTTGTCTTCTTCTTTGATATATATGTCCTTATCTTCTTGAACACTTCACTTCTTTATCTTCTGCTTTGTTCTACAATCCCTGGTAATGTGTTTTTCTCTTTCTTTGACTTCTTGCAGTCTCTTACTATATGTTCATATATCTTGCAATTGAAGTACTTTAGCTTTCCATCTTTGAAGTTCTCATTTGATTTCCCAATCTCCATGAGTAAACCTTGTTCTCTATATATTGTTTCCATTCCAGTTTTGTAATTATGTCATCCTTCCATAGACTCATATCCTTATCCTACTGATATTATTGTTATTTTCCACTTCTTGAGGGTCTCTAGTGCAACAATCAGTGGGTACCCTAATATTATCTTGATTATGTCTTGTTGTATATTCTTCTTTAATAAGAAGACTGCATATAATTCATTTGTGTCTACTTTCATTGCTAAAGCTTGAAACTCTATTATAAAGTTTACTATATTCTTTCTTTCTTGCTTGAAGGTTTCAATCTTCCATTCTGCATCTATAGCCTTAGTCTTGTCACTAAATATCCTCTTTATCTCTTGAACAAAGTCATTCCAATTCTGGATTTCTGTTTTTTTGTCCAGCTCATTGAGCTTCTTCTGGGCATAAATACCTACTATGCCTCTTCTAAGGTAGGCAAGGATCACCATGATCCTGTTGTCAGTTTTTATTATTCTATCACTCTTGAGGAATAATCTTATTCCTCTCCACCAGTCTTTGAATTTTGTTTTGTTCTTGTCAAACTATCCTGGATCTGAGATCATGTTCTTAAGTACTCTAGCCTGTCAATTGTTCTTCTGTGTTGGTACTGGTGCTGTCAACATTTTGTCTGTGTATTCTATCATTCTTTCTGAGGCTTTGTTTGTAATCTACAAAAATCCTAGTCGTTCTGATAATGTTTCTATACCATTGTCTTGATATTAACTCATCTTGTTTCTTGTGGACTAACTACATATGTATCATTTCTTCTGATGGTTAAACCATTGATCATTCTTTGTGGACTAACCACTTCTTTACTCTTCTTTTGCAAGATGAGTCTTCCAATGCTTTATCAAATATTACAATCTTAAGCTTGGCTCAGGTTGTAACTTAGGCCAAGACTTAAGTAAGAGTGAGAGATGAAGTCAATTGGTAAACTATAAGAATTACAAAAGTGTATTTACAGCTATATATACCTAAAGACTATATGTTATTGGTGAGACAAACAAGTTATAATACATAAGAAAAGCATAAGGAAGTCTTACCTACTATATAAGGTGTTGACTGAGATAACATGCAGCATAGCTAATTATTGAGTCATAACAAAGTAATCCCAACACTTGTAATCTATAAGCTAGCCACATTGAAGATATGAGGGATCAATCATAACATCTTTGTCTTATTCTTCATCTGTTGACATATATTACATCTGTTGTGGCAACCACTAGTCACAATGACCAATAGTAACACAAACAATAAATCTCTCAACAGGATATCAAGTGAGGATCACAAGAGAACTCAACAAGGAGTCTCTGCTGAATTGCTATCTTATTTATATAATTTACAGATGGTCTGTGCTAACACTAATTTAATCTTGCTCTAAAGTCTATGTATTGTTCATGCCTTATCTTCCATAAGGACACTATGCCATATACATGTGCCCTGACATCATCCTTCTAGTCCCTTCTCACCCAGCCTAGGCCTATGGCCTCACATCATTTGATATATTATGTGACTGCAGTTATGTGCCTTTTTATTGTCAATAAAGAAAAGAAGAAAAAAAAGAAAATCAAAAGAAAAGAAATATTAAATTAGGAAAAATGAATAAAAGAAAAAGAAAAATGTTAGTGTCCAAGTGCACTATAACAACATCTTTCTACATATTATTCTACATCTCTCATTATCCCCAACCACTAATAATTTCTTGTTATCTTCCATCTTTCTTCATGTTCTGCTACTAGTACATTATGGTACAACTAGATTATCTCTGCTTTTAACTTCTCACTGTTTGATACATATTTTTTTTCTTCTTTTAATACTAAATATTCTTCTATCTGTTATTCATCTTCCCTTAACACTTTTACTTCTGCTTTCTTCATCTCTACTACTACTCTAACTACTTTTTTATCCTTACTCTTAGCTATTTTTATTTTTTCTAATATATATACTTTAGGTCCTTCTATTACTACTTTACCTAAATTATGAATCTATTATTCCTTTATTAAAGTCTGATTCTTATTGTTTTTTTCTATGCCTATTTTCCAGTCTAGTCTTTTACTTAGTCTGTCTACCTTTTCCATTTTTGTCTCCAGTATATGTTTTAAGGTGAAGTCAAATCTTGACAAGTAAAGTTCTCAACAGGCTTGTCTTCTGTTCAACTTTTGTGTCTTCATAAAATATTCAAGTTTTTGTGATCTGTTTAGACTTCAAACTTAAACTTGGCATCTTCTAACAAGTATCCCCAATTTTCCAATCCCTTTATTACTGTCAATATCTCTTTATCATAAATCTCATAGTTTCTCTCTATCTCATCTAGAGATTTTAAAAGAAATACTACTGGTTTCCATCTTCGATCCTCATTTTTTATCTAAATCTAATGCTGTTAGCATTAGTTCCTTTGTAAACTTCTTCTTCAACTCCTGAAATGCTTTCTCCTGTCTCTCTGTTCACTTTCACTTCTGATCCTTCTTTATCAAATCATATAAAGGTCTTGCTATTATTGCAAAATTCTTAATAAACTGCCAATAGTAATTAGCAAGTTCTAAGAACTTTTGTACATCCTTAACTCCTTTCAGAATTAGCCAGTCTAATATATCTTTTACTTTCTCTTTCTCTATTTCTACTATTATATTATCAATGAAGTTTACTATGTTGATCAAGTCCCTAAGGATCTTGTTTATCATTGTTTAAAATATTGTTAGGAAGTTTCTGAGTTCAAAGAATATCACTGTTGGTTTAAATGATTTCTTCAGTATTGTAAATACTATTTTTCATTTGTCTTCCTTTTTTATCCATATATTATTATATCCCCATCATAAGTTCATTTTCATAAATAATTTTTAGTGCTTTTATTCTCCACAATGTCCAAAATTAAGGGTAAAATATAATTATTTCTGATTATCTCTTTATTTAAATAACAATAGTTCTATACTATATGCTTTTTTCTATCTTTCTTTCCTACAAAAAACACCAGTGCTATTTAAGATGATTTTGAGAGTCTAATATACCTCTTTCTTAATTATTTTGATATAAACTTATGCATCTCTTCCTTCTCCTTTCTAGATAACAAATATACCTTTCTCTTTCTCAGTACAAATCTCTCTTTTATTTCTATAGCATAATCCCATAGCTTTTTTGTAGATACCCTTTCACTTTGTTTCTTTCCAAAAATGTGGATCTACTTGTGAAAATGTTCTAATACCAGTTCCTTTGCTTCTTTCACCAATTTTACTATTTCTTCCTTCTTATCCTAAATTTTCCACTCTTCTGCCATCTTTTTTACTTCCATTATTCTTTTCCTTTTCAATTTTTTCTGCTTTTTCTTTTGTTTCTTCATTTTCTATTTCTATTTCTTTTAATTTTTTCCTTCTTTTTCCTTTTTCTCTTTCTTCTTTTGTTTCTGCTACCTGGGTTTTCTTTACTTTGGTTTCTACTGCTTTCTATATTCTTCTGAATACCTCATCATCTTTACTTCTTCTATTCTTCCATCAATTTCAGAGTTGTGGTAAGTAAGCTACAACATTCCAAAATTACACTCTACTTTTATTTTCTGATTACATCAATCTCTGTCTTCTTCCTATACCTTTGATAATATATATTTACCTCTACTGTATGTTTAATAGATCTCTCCTTGTTAAAGAAACCATCTATATTATGAGTTTTTCTATTTTCTTCAGTTTGAATTACTGCTTTCTGGCAAACTTAGAACTCATTACTAGCCTTGTTGTCTTACTGTCCAATAATACTTCTACTATCATCTCTTTCTATATGTTGATCTTCTCCAGTCCTATTTTCATAGTAACTTCTCTCAAAATGTCCCTATTATCTAGATTACAGTAAAATGTTATTACAAATGAGCTGTTATGACCTTAGGCTGAGCTCAGGTTGCAACTTAGGCAAAGACCTGAGAATAGAATAGGAGAAGATGCAATTGGTAAAGTGCAAAGATACAGTAGTATATCTATACTATATATACTATAAGTTCTTGAGAATATTGTCTATAGTACACAATGGAAAAAAGTTATAGAATATGAGAGAAAAGCGATGAATCAATGTCTACTACATGAGGTGCTAACTGAGATAACTTTGGCACAGCTAATTATACCATTATTGCCCTTGACCCTAGTTCATACTAGATTTATAAGGCATCAATCATAATATGAGCTACTCACTGGTTGTGATGCTTGAACTTAATAGTATTTCAGAGGTTTAGTATAAGGAGATAATGATAATAGATGATGAATAGTATCAACAGAAATAATTAATGTTATTAAGTCTGAGGTCTAACCCTTAGATACAAAGGTATATATACAAAAGAGTAATAGTCCATATACAAGCTGTTTCTATCACATGATCAAAAATTGTACCTAATGGGAGTTGTTATCTGTCATAGCAACTGTCAGGCTAATTTTAAAAGATAACTAATTATGTTACTATATTAATATGCTTGTATCTCTATGAATACTTATTACTATGAGATATACCATATATTATTGGAAATGGTTTGATGAGCACTTTTTAATGCAAGTTTGATCGTGCAAATATATTCAGCCATTCATGAGATATTAGCAAACAAAGCTTTTACATTTGCTGATGGCCTGATATCTCAGTTGTTCATTGTCACTTTTGTACATCCCACATATGTGCAGATATCCCTCATTCAGAGCTTTCTAGCACAACTTAGTTTGTGAAAATTGGTCTACTAGTTGTAAAGATACAAGCTAAATAAAGTTTATGACAGATGTATTGTCTACTACTTTACTGAGCATTGCAAATATATTACTGTTAGAACCTGATCAAGAACTATTAGGTTCTCCTCCCTATTTGAATTATTCTTTGTACTCAAATTATTCTTGTATTCAATTTTTCTCTCTTAGCCTATAATTTTTCACAAGGTAGCCAAATCTCCTATAGTTAGAATAGTTTCTATTCTTCTTGTCCACCTTCATAGTATATGAGTTGCATGGTACAAACCTTGCCTGCTGAGTCAGGCATACTATAACTATATTTGTTTTTTCCACTTCTTCTATAAGAGCTAGCACTGTTGATATCTATTGTTGAGGGATCTCTTGTTTTCTTAGTCAAACTTGAGGCTGTGGCAGTATTTGCTGTTATGTCTCTGAGCTGTTTTGCTTTGGAGCCAAAGCCCTATTATCTTGTCTGCTTTCTCTTAAGTTTCTATCTAAATTTATTGTTTATTCATACCACTGTTTGAAAGAGTTGGGCTAGCATTCTGATTCCATGAGTTTTTACTGTATTATTCCATTCATGTCCCTCTTGAATTTTTCTATCAGTGGTTGTCCTTCATACCCACTCTTTCTTGCTACTCTTCTAAATTCTTGTACAAACTCTTCCATTGTCTTCCTTTCCTACTCTAACCTCTTTAGTTTTGCTACTTTGACTATTTCTTTATCTTCTCTTCTGAACTCTTTTCTTAGATCTGTTAGAAATTCTCCTGCTGTTTTATATTCTAAAACTCTTGCTTCCAAATCTTCTAAGATATTCTCCTTCCATATATCTGCTAAGCCCCATTGTGTGTACAATAGTATTTATTGAATCTGCTCTTCTACTACTTTTTCCCTTATCTTCATCCTTATGAATAACTTATAGGCCATTACAAATCCCAAAATATTTTCTACTGTTCTATCAAACAATTGTGGTTTAACTACTTCTGTGCTTGTTTCTGTTTTAGATGCTACTTCTCCTTCTTGAATTACCAACAACACTTGGAATTATGCCTATATTGCCACAAGTTACTAGATAATTTGCTTGTAATTGATTGGTTCATATTGACTTATGCTATATAGTGGTGAAATTGGTAAGAGTAATGATGATAGTAGTTGGTATCACTAACATTAATTACATCATTGTCATAACAGATTCACTTCACACTGCCATGAAAATATTTAATTCCTTATCATACCCTTATCAGATTCACTCTATTGCAATTTCTTGGGAACTTAGAGGCTTTTCCTTAAAAGACATCAATAATTGCATTGAGTTCTGGAATCATCCTAGTAAACAAAACTGGTCATTACATTTGTAGTGAACAAAGATTCTAAGAGTTTTGATTTAGTTCCTATTTTTCCATGCAAATTATCTTGGGATTATTGTAAAAAGTAGGAATGTAACTCTATTCTCTCTCAATGGAAAATGTTCTTTCAATCATTAGACTTTAAAGAAAAGAATTTTCTGGAGTTACTTGACAGTGATCTTAAACCTATTGAACTGTCAGCTATTAAAGACAGTCCTTGATTACAACAATTTGGCCATTCAAACTCATTGTATGCTAGAGCTACTAGAACCATCATCAATCATGCCCCCATCAGTGAATATCATCTGAGATTCTTCCCTAGGGAAGAGTTTTTGTATCTATATGGTCTATACTCTATTGAAACTAGGTGACATATCTTGTATGACTGCAAGAGATTCAACAAATATTAGAACCCTAGAAGAGATATTTTATCTTATTTTTTGTTATTCCTCCAATTTAACTCTAACACCTTTTCCTTTGATTAGGACATTATTGTGTTATATTGTATTTAGTATAATATGTATCCTTTCCTTTTCTTGTTTCTTTTTCTTTCATTTTTCCTTATTTTTTCTTTTTTTTTTTTTCTTTTCACCCTGTTGCTTTAGTCTTTATGTATATAGTTATGAAGTGGCTACTATAGTCTGCCCTCACACTCTATATAATAAATTGTTAATTTAAAAAAAAAGTTTAGAAAAACTTAGCTATTATGAGTACTATGTTATAGTATGTTTGAATTCTTATATTTTATTTTGGTTTTATTTTCCTTTTTTTTTATTTCTCATTTTCTTTTCTTTTATTTTTATTTTATTTCTCAGATGATGAAGAGGTACATAACTCATTACTTCTTTTTTTCTGACCACTATCTTATATAGTAGTGTTTGAAAGAGTTTTAGAAAATATATATTTTATTTTGATATAAACACTCAATCCAACTAGCAAGAGACTTGCAAGAATATAACAACAGATATGGAGATTGATTTTCCTAGAGATTAGTATATTATTTTAAGTTCTAATAATTATAGAGCTATATTAGTACACTCTGTGTATTCTCTATTATATATACAGAGTATATTCAAGCTTTTACTACTAATTTGGCTTGGGCTAATCAAGTCAAAACAAGTGAGTTTAAAGAACCTGCTTGTTGTGGCAACTACTAGACACAAAGTCCAACGATCACACAATAAGCAAATATCTTAAGGTGGATATCTAGTGGGAATTTCACAAGAGAACTTGATAAGGAGCCTCTTCTTAATTAGAGTCCTATTTATACAAATGGTTTATAGTCCGTGCTACTAATAAATAACCCTGCCCTTATATCCATGCTTCATCCTCATTCCTGCCTCATGTTATGGCAACCACTTATCACAAAGACAAATGATCACACAAACGGTAAATCTCTTAGTTGGATATCAAGTGGGGAATTCACAAGAGAACTTGACAAGGAGTCTCTTCTTGATTAGAGTCCTATATATACAAAGTCCTCATGGTCCGTGCTACTAATAATTAACCCTGCCCTTAT
>Ga0157364_1004615_pt1 | contig 13792 bp, 5 predicted proteins | sample AttsexASBM2_FD_111476 | JGI IMG/M metagenome (GOLD analysis project Ga0157364, IMG submission 111476) | Fungus gardens microbial communities from leaf cutter ant in Ribeirão Preto, State of São Paulo, Brazil - Atta sexdens ASBM2 | ecosystem: Host-associated > Fungi > Mycelium > Unclassified ... | reverse complement strand
GTCAAATTATTCTCAATTTGAATTATTTTTAATTATTTTTGTATATAGATCGCCACTTCTACTCTCCATATATCGTTAATTCAATTAAAACAATGGAGTTAAACAATTTAACTCAAGAAAATGTATTTTTTTTATCAAATTTAGTTTTTTATTATTTACTATTTAAGTTAATATTATACATATTATACATTAATATGAATGTTATTTATGTTGAAATTAATCACAGAAATAGATTCATTTGAATTTTGATACACATGAAGGTTAAGTTATACATGAAGTATAACTAATAAAATATGTATTTAACTCAAAGGATTAGATTTGGGAAAGGACGATTTTGCTGAAGTATGATGTTGTATGATGTTGAACCATCAAAATAATTATGTAGAACACTAAAACTGGCTAGAAATTTTTTGCAGTAGTGCTCATCATGCTTGAAATTTTTATGTAATTATTTGGATGATCCAACAAAATTATTTTCAAATTTATATTTAACTAAATTTTTAAATATTTTAACAAAATTTTTCTATTTGCTCTTTGATATCTAATAATTAATGTATATAATATCATCACAATATAATATTCTAAAAAGATCAATGACTAATTCATTACTTTGCACTCTTGAAACTATAGCTTTTTTACTTTTTGATCAATTATGTAATTTAAAGTTATTCGCGTCTCATCACTTTTGTGAAGCTAAAGTCGATCCATTTCGCAATAATAGACATATCGCTGTGTTTGCTATATACACACACACACACACACACACACACACACACACACACACACACACACACACACATACACATTATTAGTCTATTATCGAACATCCTGTATAAAATCAACATTATCTTTCCTGCGATACTTCCTAGCCTGCTTTTTCGAAGCCTTAAATTTCCTTCCCTATCATGATCATCCGTCATCCGTTTCCTAATGCTGATCGATTTTAACCATTTCGCAAGATTGGATAATGAAGCAGATTTATCGATTTGCATATTATATTTTGGGATACCTCAGCGATGGAAATTATATCGCCACTAGATTCCATCATTTGATTCAACCAGGAGTGCATTATACAGTCGTTCCTACCGCTGATGAACTTCCACTTCAGGTCGGTCGCTAGTTTCTGTCCTTTCGTACAAAGCCTCGGACCAAGTAATTACCGTCCACGCGTACAAATCGTTTCAAAGGGACCGCGGAAATGTGTGTCGCGGACACTTGTCAGCGCCTCCTCGGACAAACATACTTTGTACCATGGTGTATACTCGTTCTGATTTGGAAGCTGGACGAAAGTTACGCTCGACTCGCAGAATAATTAAGGCGTATACTTTAAAAATAATCTAAATGCCTCTCTCTCTCTCTCTCTCTTTCTCTCTTTGCGAAACGGTCACACCATTTTATTTTATCACTTTCGTGATAAAATAACTTCGTAGAAAACTTTCGTGGTAATTTTAAATTATCTTTTATTTATTCTTAATAAAATTACATTATATATTTGGACTTCTAAAGATCCGTGAAAAATCTTTCCTTTTCAACCGTTTATAAAGTTACCGCTAAAGAATTTAATTTCATCTATGATATACAATATTTTCGACGGTTGAAAAAAGCAAATCGAAATCTCTGTTATTTAAAATACCACTTTTTCGATCAGAACTATAATGATGTTGAAAAGGAATATTTATTACTTATCGAAACTTAAGAAAGAGTCAGTCTTTTCTTTTCGTCATTTCTTTTTTACGAGAGGCAGTATTGAGCGTTCTTTGTGTTTTGAACAGTTTTCCACCAAATCGCTGCATTGAGATCGTTCGATTCGCGTCGTAGGAGAAATTGCCCGTCAATTTTGTCGGTCGTTTCTCAGAAACATAGAACAATGACGACACGGTACGACTATTGCGAGGCAGTTATTACGTGCAACTGCATTTCCATGGCTTGCCGTAGACCGTAAAACGGCTGTATCCTTCTACGATCGTTGTCTTTCCATGCGCGAAATATACTCGTATATAAGATGGACCGAACTTCAGAGTTGTATCGCGTATTCCGACGTGACTGCACATCATTCCGTGTACCGTTATCTGATGGACCCAGATGTACTTAGGCATCTGATAATAAATCGAACTTTATGATATGGTATGATAGCGTAGGCCATAATGAATGTGTTTGCAGATAGTGAAAGAGTGTAAACTTAACCAAATATAATATATAGTACAATACTCTTCGTAACTTATGGAGCTCGTATTTTTGTAATATTTGAATCTGTGCACGAAAAGAACTATTTTGCTGAAATATCAAAAAATTCAGGTAAATCTAAAAATAATTATGTTGGACTATCAAAATAATTATGTAAAATGCTCAAGTTGCTAGAATATCAAAACTTTTTGCAGCATTATTATCATACTTGAGTGTCCTACATAATTATTTTCATGATCTAATAAAATTATTTTAAAATTTATATCTACCTAAATTTTTAGATACGAAATTATTTTACATGATGAATATCAATCAATATCTTTAGTATAATAATAATTAATCTATATGATATATATAAAACATATATATAAAAATGTATAAAAATATAATCTGTGGTTCTCTTAAATTGTTAAGCTTGTTAAAAATATTTTATTTAACATATGTGAGTAATTAATTCACATAAATTACATTAATTACTATTCTTTGTTTTTTTTTTCTAAATTAATCAATAATTAAATAAAAGCGATTATAATAATAGGTTGCCTTTATTCAAATGAAATGTAGATTTATAATTTTTCATATTATATATATTCGTATTATATATATAAATTGCATAAGGTTAAATACATTATATGTTAGCAAAAAAGTAGAGCAAATACTACTACTAGGTCGCTACTTTGGGTACACTGCACTCGAAATCACCTCGTCGAAGATATGGAGATGGAAATCAATCTTTTCGCTCCACCTTCTGCCGTTTTCGCAATGTGGGGTGTGGCCAGAGAGAACGACGCGCGAAATGCACTTTCGCGTATTCCCGCGTCGTTCCCGGACCACTTACGTCACATTGAGACGCCGCAAACGGCGAGGCGTCGACGTGTTGCACTCGACAGGGCGTCCGCGACGACGTCTCTGACAAACGACGCCGCTCGTCGTCTCCGAATGGAAAAATGGTCGCGCAAGTGATTATCGCGAGCCGTTGTTGTCGCTAAAATTAGTTTTACCGGGCTTATTATAACGTCACGGTAACATCCCTCTCGACGCTCGTGATAGATACGCAGAGTGCGAAACTGACGCGTTACGCATCTGCGAGATTTCGCGCAAATGGAATTCTGTCGAGACTTGTGGATGACAAATGGCGAGGAACACGAGCGGTTTCCTCGATCATGATGAGATATTCATTGTTTATTATACAAAATGTCTCTAAAGAATCGGATAAAAATCTTTCAGATTTTGAAAATCGTGACGCGAATAAATTCGAACAAAGTCGTTTAGAGATCTTGAAGGGATATTGTACGAGGATGGTTCAAATATGAATGAAACTGTTTTTATGTAAATATAAATCAATGTTGATAGGCGTATTTACACTGAAGGGAACTTTGTTCACACTGTACATATTTGTGGTCTCGTAGCAACTATTTCTATATAGTTGATTGTTGTGAACATCAAATATCTGAATATGATCAGATTTTAACCAGAAATTTTTATCATTGCACGTTAATTTGTATTTACGCAAAAAAAATTTATATTTAAACCATCTTCGTATTAAACACATTCAATAAAATTTATTATATATTTTTAATTGGCTGGTGTAGCCAATTAGAAATGTTATGCTATATTTTACTATCTAATTTGCTGTAGCAGTCAATCTTTTTTTCAGTATATACTATGATACTATAATTTTCTATTTAAAAAAAAAATCATTGATTTTTGATACAGTTATTTTTTTTACTAAACAAATTAATTTGTTTAAAAATATTCTATTTTATATTGCACTCTTATGAGTTATATGAAAGTGTGCGATATAAACTATTCAAATGGAAATCGAATGCTATTTTGTTATCCTTGATGATCTCAAGTCAATTTGGTTAAAAATTCTGATTTTACCACTGCTATCGTTCGGATCTATATAGGAAACTACTGTACTGTTCGCTACTTTTCAGTAAACAGTTTTAAATGAATTGCAATTTCGTCGCCTTCAATAGCATTAAGTCAGCTTACTTAAACAAAAAAAAATCTGGTTCCGCTGCTGTTATCATCCGGATCTATAAAATCTATGGAAATCACTATACTGTTCGCTACTTTTCAACAAACAGTCTATGTCCAAATATTTGACGAACTCGTTGTTCAATTTATAATGGTGCACATCTCATAAAATATAACGTTATATTTACAGAGGATAGACAATATAATATAAATACTTGAGAGAAATATAGTCATATTTTACAACTTGTTTTATTAATAAAAGGGTGATACATCATTTATTTTTAATACATATTCTATCCTTGTTGTCACACAATGCTTGAGTAATTGGAATGATAAATTCATTGTTTTTAATAAAAATCTTTTAATTGCTTATATAAATGTTATTGGAGTAGAAAATTTCCTTCTCCTATATCTTTTAAGCAATTAGAAAATGCTCTAAAAATATAGTGTAATATGACATTATAATGCAATTGTTACACTATTGAAACTTGTATAATTTTATTAAGAAGGATAGAATTTAAATTAAAGACAAATGATAGGCCAATCTCTTAATAAATAATACTATTAAATATAATATACTATTAAATAATATAATACTAACATAATACTAAAAAATATACTATTTATTAATAAAACTAGTAAATAGTATATTTCTCAAGTGATCCCATTATTTTGCCTACCTTTTGTACGTATATTGTGTCTGTTTCGTGATTCAGGGAGACAACATTAACATCTCACGCTGTGGTTTCGTTTACGATTATCGTTTAATTGAATCGAGTACAATTCACGAGTCGAATTTACAAATCCGGCACATAATCCTCACCAAATACGTTTCGCTGGCTTATGTCGTGTGTTCACGACGGCGATTTCGCCTGAGGGAACTCGAATCCCTGGATCGCCTTTCGTGTGTTTAAACGATATTGCCTAGAGAAACTCGAGTCCCTGGATCGCCTTTTGTACAATGTCTGGGGATACTATCGAGTCACCCTGAGTCACTCCGTATCACTTGTGGTCAGACTATGTTCGCGACGCCTAGGGAAACCTTGAATCGCGATCATGCACGCACAATGCTCTGGACTTGAATCGTATACGAGATCCGTACTCTTGCTCAGACCATGGTCGAATGAATAATCTCCATGTCGTTACGGCCCTCCGCGGACTCTCGATCTTTTTTCTGCTTGGTGTTTTAGAAGATAAGGAGATCATAGTTAGCAGCGACGGATAATCACAAATGTATTGGTTATACGCGCCGATCATCGCTCTGATCAGTGTCGACACCGCATTTCTATTCTTAGAAATGCCAACTCTCTCAACGTCCATACACGTGTATGCATGTGTGTGAACGATTAATTGGTCCAACCACAATTTCGTATTGACATGCACGTCTATCTAGAGCTCTACGCAACAGTGTCTATGGTTCTTGTTACCGAAAAATTAGTTTAATTCAAATAAAAAATATTTTTCCATCTAAGTCTATGTGAATTTATTTGTTCTTTAGAGACTTTGTATTTTTTTTTTGTTTTATTAGTTGAACGTGTCATAATTTTATCATGAATTCTTGCGCTCGATAGCCAATCCTGGCTCGATTGTTTCCTATGAAATTCTGGCGTACATTCTGACAAGGATTAGCTACGGAAAAGCCGATTTACTTAGGACGCGCGCGCGCATTATGAGAAAAACCACATTCTCCCTCAATATAAAGCCGACCCGCCACCAGGTTGTTTTAGTCGAATGAAATTTCGTTCGGGAGTCACTTAATGCTCGATACGCCGCCTGAGAAACGTTTCCATCCATCATGATCAGCCTCCATTATTTCGTCATTCCTTCGTCGACGGAGTTTCCGACGCGTACAAACTAATGCGCTTGCACCAATACATACCTACTTGCGCAATATTACCGAAAGATCCATAGCGGTTAGACGAAATTTCGATGAGACGTGTTTCTTGTGAGGCATTATGGAAAATTTCTCGCTTTCAAATTATACAGACGTCGCAAAAAAGATTTGTCATAAAATTTATTACATAACAGTTGGAAACAGGCTTAAATGTTTTTGTTTTAAATATTATTTATATTAAATTTTTTTATATTTAATTGTATTTTAATTTACAATCGAATTTACTTCTAATTTTCATCTTTCAATTATCATCTTAATACGCGTAACACGTGAATATTTCTCACTGAAAAGTATAGGATTTTAGTAATTCTAGAAATAATCTAAAAAATAGTATTTTCTAAACAAATTGTTAACGCGTGTTTATATTTGAAAAGATTTAAAAGTATCTAATAAATTTCATTAATAATATTTTATTTGTGTTTTTAACACACACATACATACAAATAGTCTTATATCATTGATTAAAAATATTTAATTTATAATATATTTAATTTATAAGACTATATATTTGAATTTGAAAATTTCTTTTAAATATAAAACTAAAATATAAAACTTTAATAGTCTTCCAATGACATATACGTTTCGTTAACATCGTAAAAATGTATTTTCATGTTATGGGTTAAATAAATAGATAATTATTTAGTTTTCTATTATTTTTTCTATGATTACGGAATAATGATAATAAATAGGTACGTTTTAATAAATACGAATTAAAATTATTTCTATTTTTTTATTATGTTTAACCGATTAAAATACGATTATCTTTCTGACGAGACAAACGCCGCGGCGTTTCAATTAGTTTTAACAGTTAGTTACTGTCCTGTGTGTTCGAAAGATCGAACTCGACATCGCTTGACCATCGTATATGGTAATTTCGCCGACGATACGGCTTCGTAACAACCTTCAGTTTTAATATTCAAGCCCGCTCGCACGCTTCGATACTTCACCCTGTGCGCATAATATCCGTATGATCGGCTGTTTCCATCAGCGAGATGGCCGACTTTGAAAAATGCACGCTCGTTTTACGAACATCGCTGTTAATAAAGCGTGAGTGATGTTTACCGCTGGAAATTTTTATTGCCTGGCTATGCCGTGCTACGTGAAATAGCTCCGTGCATTTCGTCCGATTGACACAGAATATATTGCTGAGTACTCCGATATTGAAGTTTTCCATAATGTCAGAAGTATCTTGTATGTGAATGCGGCAGTAGAACAAAAGAAGAATATATCGGCAACAATAAAAAGATGCTATCTTTTTAAATATTCGTTTATTATCAGTTATAATTATTTTTCAACATTATCAATAATCTTTATTCAATTGAAAATTTCCATAGGCAACTTAAAATCTTGATCATGGGCGTACGCATTTTAGAGCTGAGGCCTCTTGTCTTTCCTCCTAATTTTAGTAAGAAGAAATAGTTAAATTATCAGAAACATTTTTATAACAAAAAGTTAAAGCTTATTGATCAGTACATGGCTCTTGCGTTATTCGTAAGAAAATTCACTGAAGATTCTCGAAGACTAGCTTTAATATGAATATTTTAATAAGTTTTTTGTGTGAAAATAAATTTTGACACTTCCTAACTGAAATCCTAGATGCTTCTATGTATTAGAATCGATAATTTCCGCAAAAAATACATCGATTTCCGAATTATCCGAATCAAAGATACATGCAAAGTGTATTCTCCTTCGTTCCGCCTGAATCTCTTCGACGGGAAACTCCTAGCGACGAGCAGGGTGTAACAGCCCTCTTAGAACCCGGACTTAACGTCGACCATATTTCATCCCTCCGCGCGAGCAGCGTGTCCTCTCGCGCTAAGTTTCCTGGAGATTACGCCGCCATAAGCCGGCTGCTTAATTATACCGCGCGGTTTGCAACGGCGGTGAGAGAGCACGGTTGTACAACGCGAATCGTCATGCGGTCTGGGGAGGAACGCATACGATATAAGACATAATTAACCGTTGCAGTACGTGGATGACAACAGCGAAGGTTGTGGCCATAACGGTGAACTAAATACACGATAATACCCGTGTATCGGTACGGACTTGAGAAGTGGTCATGATGTGCAAATAGTGGTGAATGATAGTGTCATCGTGCAAAGGTGCAGTGAATGGCCAGGCTTATAAACATAATTGTTTGAAACAATGGACGGTCGTTATATGCAGAATGAGGGTCTACGTGGTACGCATCACGTCTCAAAGTGAAATTTTGATGATATGAGGGTCCTGATCGAGACAATTAATCCTTCCAGAATACCTAACCGTACATTAAGTAGTCCTGTCTGTTACATTACCATTCCCAAGATAGAAACAAGTGTATCTAAGCACCAGTCTATTATTAGAAGATTTTCGTTAATTTATTACGAAAGTAAATTAAGAATTTTAACCCTCTACATGAAGTATTGCATCTCTTGACCAACCTGAATTTTTTATCTTTAGTGTAAATTTTTATATTATTTTATGCTGTATAAAAATCAGAAAAAGTTCTTGCATATGAAAATTATAAAAATTTTAATAATAACGTTTTATTATCACAGAAGTCGGATTATATTTTATTTATTTTTTACAGATTTAAATTTATCTACTAGAATTTTATCAAAATATCGACTTTAAATCTAACTTGGCCAGCGAAAACTCAATTATTTCACAATGTATTATGTAACACAGAGAGAGAAAGCAATATTATTTTATAATGTATTATAAAAAGTTTAAAAAGAATTATTAATGTCAAAATTTCACTATTATATTACAATATACAAATACTGAAAAATAATTAATTACATATTTTGTAGGAAAATATACATTCTTATCCTATATATAGGATAGGATATTTCTTATATTTTTATCTTTAAAGTTTGATTTAATGAAACAGGAATATCATCGGGAAAATGACAGAGTTTGCAAAATTGCTTTGACTTTTTCTTTTAAAAAGAAAAGTTTTCGTATCTTATATAAAAGAGCTATTACGACAAGTTCAAACTCATAGACTTTAAATGAAAGATCGACTTTATTATAAATATTATAATGTGACTTTTCTTTATAAAAAATTCAATAATAATGATTATAATATTGTTCAGCTAACATTTCCATCAGAAATCATCTATCCAAATCACGCACTTTAAAACGAAGTTTCAGATGGAAGTCACAGAAAATGGCAAGTACGATCGTACATGTCGACAGAAAAGTCACGATAGGTGCGTCCACGTAACTGCCCGAACACGTGTAACACTTTCGAACTGACGTAACATCTGCCACAACAGCGCAAAACTTTGCAACGCATTCCGAGCTTTACGTTTCCCGTCGAGATCTTCTTCCAGAGCGATCTTTCTCTAAAGCATCGCGTAGTGCAAGAGAATTTCAGGATTTTTCAAAACTGATATTAATACAAGCGAGGAATTCGGTGCATATGTCAGCTCAAACTTCCGTGGAATATATATTGAATATATCAAGTTTCTACTGAAAATTCTTCGCTTCGTATTAATCTTCTTTTATCGTTTTAAGCTCTTCATTTAAGATTCCTGCGCTTGTATTTACTGCAGCTATTTATTATTTACTTCCGTAATCCTGCCGCCGTGAATGTGCAAGAACGTCGACGAAATTGGAGTGTCGTCGCACTAACGCGGAGCCTAGATATTAGTAACGAGGGAGTTGCAACGATTATAATGTTTTACGAGAACGCGCTGTAGTCTCCGTGCAATCTGACTTATAGTGCCGTATGATATTAGGTAAGCGTGGAACTGAGAGAAATAGCTTGAGAGCATGCCGTGTTCTCTTAACCGACTCAATATGCTCTTTTCCGTTATTCCCCGTTATATACCTTCATTCATTCAGGGCTGCTTTAATCTTTTAGCACAATAGTTTCTAAGTCTTTCAAATCGAGATTTTTTTCATTAATAAAAAAAATGTTTGCGGAATACACAAATCGAATATTTTTTTTAATATATCAGTTATTTTTTTAATTGAAAAGCGCATTAATATTTGAATATTTATCAATGATGTGACTTGTACAAGATTAACAGAGACGAGAATAAATACAATAAATTGCGAATATAAATTTTATTCAATCAGTATTTTTATATATAAAGTACTTTTCTCTGTAAATTGATATTTTATTAAAATAAACGCCAAGAGCTGTCCATTTAACCCGATGGTTATGCAGTCCTGAGTTTACTTAGGCACTCTTCCTTCGCCATTCGTCTCCGTCTTTGTGTTTCTTTCTCTTCTGTGAACAATCTCGGTGCACTTCATCGTACATATAACGTTACTGTGGAGCATATTTATACGACGCGACAGTTTGCAAATAGCATAATTTTGCGTTGAGAAATGGACTACGATCCCTTACACTTGAATAATTTTATCAATTAAGAAGAATGTGATTTGTACGCGTACACTGAAAAAAATTTCTGGTTGAAAATGGACGAATCATAATTTTTTGGTTAAATTTATTAGAATTCTAGTTGAGATATAATCGGAATTCTAGTTGATACAATAAAATCTACTAGAATTCTTATTTTTTATAAATAATTATATCAATCAGAATTCTTGTTATCTCAATTAGAATTCTAGCAGATTTAATTAGAAAATTCTGATTCGTCCATTTTCCATCAGAATTACTATTTAATCCAAACCATTTTTTTCAGTGTACGTTTTGCTGGTCATGTATGTAGTACTAAATGTAAAAAATATATAACTGTTTGGAGAAACGCATATGCTTCTCCAAACACATTTATTGATTTTCTGTATTCTAAACGTAATACAATTTCAAATGAACGATATTCACATAGATATTCTATTTTTTATATTTTTTAGATAATTATTTTTCGTAAATATCATTTTTAATATTTCACAAATTAAAATTTTTTTCATGAAAAAAATCTACATATAATAGGAATTAGGAAAATTAATAGAACTTTTCATTCTCATAGTAATTGTGCGACATCTATCATTCCCCGCTGAATTTTGAAATTCACTTAATTAAGCAGACGCGAGTCTGCAAATATTTTAAGTTTCGGAAATATGTCGCTCCGTTAGCGCGAGCTCACCGCCCACCTCGTAGCTTGTTTAATTTAATCTGATTTAATTAAACTTTATTCAATATAACGTCGTCGCAGTTCTAGTTAGAACTTTCCGCGAAACAGAACCAACTTACATTACTTCCGTGATTTTCTAATTAGTTATGTTTTATCATATTATCTCCATTTTTATTACATGACGTTTATAATAAAATGACAACTTTATTCGACGATTCTCGCGCGCATTCGAATGAAGATTCAATGGCGAATAAATCACTGGTATCGTTATCGCCAATTCCGATATTCGGGTCGAGCCAATCTTCAATTCATTATCATATGCAAATTTATCCTTAGCCGTCGACAGATTCGTTCGATATTTGGCCGTACCACCGTACACTTGTTCACGCGAGATGACTGACAATGAATAATCCAATGGGTGTAAAGAGTAATAGCTAATGTTATATGTTAACTCAGCAAACTTTGTAAGGTACTTAGCAAATCCGATAGCAAACTTTCTTGTTAAACATGGTGAATTAAAGACTAATACATATATATTCTCATCATATTATTTTAATACTGTTATTATATAAATTGGAGGGAAAAAAAATAATTTTTAATGGATTATAATATATGATGATTGATTACATCCGAATAATTCAACCAATTAATAATAACTTATAACAATTAAGCATATAATCGAATAAATAGTAACCATAATTTTGTTTAATTCCTGCTTTTGAAATTTTTTTAATCACTGTATTTTCGTATTTTTATACAACGAAATGTATATACAGTAAAAATATTGCCGGTGAAAATCAAATCACATTATATTTCATAATTAAGATTCTACGAATTGCAGACGAATGAGTCGACGAGTTGGATTTTGTTCAAAAATTTTACGAAGTTTCGCGATGAAAAAAATACAATTTATTTCGCGTATCACGTTTTTGAAAGGGAAATATTACGTGTATTTTTCTGTAGTATAGCATTGCTTTCACATGTATTGGTTTACTGTAACCAAAACTCAAATGTACGAATTTTTATAGTAATGTCGTATTACGAATATTTTTCGAATAATATACTATTTTGCAAAAATTGCGATGTATAATATTTACAATAAGATACTTTATAATTTATACACAATAATATATTTATAAAAATTCTGTGCTTTATATCAATATTTCCATCGCGATATTAAATTTAACAATATGAATAAAGAAATACTAGTATCATTTCGTGCTCGATGAAGTACAGATAAAAAAAATTTATTATGGAAGTACATTTTATTAATACAGAATTTTATCCCAGAATATATTTAATAATGCAGGAATTAGTATTACTATCTTATGCAATTTTAATAATGTCAAGATATTTATTTAAATAAACATGTAATCCATATTCAAAGTAATGTTGAATAAACATACATATACAAGAAATTATTTGTATTTCGTATTATATTTCGTTGTAATAATAACTTTGGAAACTGTGAGGAATATTGCGGCATATCGTTATTTTGTTTAATTTTGAAACTTGCTTTCCTACGCGAATAGCGAAGAATGCATAATGAGACCTCTACGAAAGTGAAATTCTCGCACGTTCGTGGTGCTGGCGTTTATTACACACACTTTCCAACCATTAATCACGAGTGATCGACAGAGACTAATACAGCCATTTAACCGACAGTTAGTTACGCTCGGAAAACGCACGACCCAAAAGTTAACTCATATGAAACGTATCTTATCGATTGTATAATATAAACTTCAGAGATACAAATAGGACTCGTGCTCTCACAATTGCAGCTTTATATTTTATTTAACTTTAAATTGTGTGGCATGGAAGTGAAACAGTATTTCATTATTCACTGCATACTTTTGCACGGCTAGTAAAGCCCATATTTTATTACGAGTTTACGCACAAGTATATTTAAAATGAATTTTTGTTTAATTCACGTTCGAGGAAATGTATGAAATGTTTAATTAGTCTACTTACTCGATGAAATGAAATAATGATGTTACTGTTTAGTAAATGTAAATTTTAGTGTCTAATAATAAATAAATTGTTCGTGATTGATGCAAATATCAAAATTCTTAAAAAGACTTTCATATTATGACTGTGACAATTGAGTGTATGTAATTAATTTCATGGTTCTCTTCATCAATAAAGCATATAACACGCGTGTAATTTCATCATTGACACGTGTCTGCCAGATCATTGTCCGTAGATTAAGTCAACGTGCGCGAGGTCGTGATTAGCAGTTAGAAAATAAACATAGTGGTGTACTATAAAGGCACATGTATGTTTTCATTGTAATCAATTTTATCAACTTCAATGTGATAACGCTACCGTGATAGTTACATAATTTTTTGGAGTGAAAATCTCACTCCAAGAGTTAAAGTACCTATTATCACTATTGAAAAAGAACAAAAAATTTGAATAAGAGGCAGATTTTCACTCTTCTTTGGAGTGAGATTTCACAATGGCAATATTTTAATTCTTGGAATGAGATTTTATTGATAGAGAAAGAAATTTTTAAAGAGTACTCGCTCTTTCATTATCAATATATTTTGAGGAATAATAGGAAATCGTATTATTTATCAGATATAAATCTCTTTAAAAAATAATTGTGTTAAATATTTTTTATCATTATATACATATATCATTATATACATATATATATATATATATATATATATATATATATATATATAATAAATATATT
>Ga0157364_1004614_pt1 | contig 13792 bp, 5 predicted proteins | sample AttsexASBM2_FD_111476 | JGI IMG/M metagenome (GOLD analysis project Ga0157364, IMG submission 111476) | Fungus gardens microbial communities from leaf cutter ant in Ribeirão Preto, State of São Paulo, Brazil - Atta sexdens ASBM2 | ecosystem: Host-associated > Fungi > Mycelium > Unclassified ... | reverse complement strand
TGAATTTTGATTTCATAGAATTAAAGAAAGATTTATTTTAATTAATATATTTTATGTATCTTCTCCTTTTCGCGAGATCAATATTCATAGTCCTTCAACATCATCTTAAATAATATATTAATATGCTAATATTAACAGCTATGTAATTTATACAGCTATGTGGTTTATGATGCCTTCAAACTACTTAAAACGATCTCAGATACAAGAGACTATGACAAGAATTAAACTCACTCAGAATGATACTAATCTCGGTAATATATGCAATAAAGCGAAGCGATAATATATGCGACGATAATTATACAAATTCTGCTATAAGGACACAAGTTATCATCGAATTATTATTTTCCTAGTCGAGGAAAGGAATAAAATTGCTGAAAATGTAGAAAATAATCGTGAGGCGAATATCATGTGTTCTCGCCATAACGTATTCGAGTTAAGAAGGCCGAGGAGCAACTCCCTTCGTTGTTCGCGTTTTATGTTCGCCACTTATTCTTCTAGAACCGCGAGGCACAATGTGTCGCCGGCCAGCGTGAATAATTTCATAGAAATACGTGAGAGGAATAAAGCGACCTGCGACGAGAGATGAAGCCGCTATATAATGACGAGAATCTTGTATTAGACGACGACAGACTAACGTTTCGAGAAAGGCGCTAAATTACACCGAATCAAGCGAGTTGTCAAAAACAGTTGGAGTTCATACAAAATTTATCATTTATTGACAGCAGATAAATTTACAAAAAAAACGTATCTTGTTTAATGAAATAATTCAATAAAAGATAAATTTTTTAAATAAGATACACATATAAAAAAAAATACAATTCAATATTTTGTTAGTTTTGTTTAGTTGTACAGCTGCTATAAATTCGATAAATGATTAGCTTTGAAATCCAAAAGAATCGTTCCTGTGACTAGAACACGAGATTAAAGCAAACGGCAGGAAAATACACCAGGCAAAATGCAGTCAAGCACGCACACGTTGTTCTACACCATCTCTGAACGTATCAAAACGTGTAATCGGATTATATCCTTCGCGCGTATTTGCGAGGAAAGTCAAGAAAGCCAAGCGAGGGTGCGTTTAAACTGGGGATATTTCGCTCTCTTCTATAAATAGGAAGATTACCGCGGCACACATTGGGGCAATTTCAGAAAAGCATGGTCAAAAGCATAATTTTCGTTCAAAGGCAAAGAAAAAACGATGCAACATATGTTTTAAATATTTTACTTTTGAACTGAAATTATTTTATATCCATAACGAAATAATGGCAAGACTGTAAAGAACATCATTCATCACTTAATATATTTTTGTACGTTAAATTGTATACAGAAAAAAGTTTAAAAATGTACCCATACAGAATCCTTTAAAAAAAAAGTCTGAAAATCCTAAAATATCTAAAAACGATCAACTATAACAAAAAATATGTAAGAAGCAATATTGTAGAATTAAAAAAATGTATCTAATGGTGATAAGAGTTTGATTATAATATATAAGTCAGTGGATAATATTCACAGTCCATAGTTCAAGATGATTTTAAGTAATTTCTAATAAAAAGATATTGTAATATTAATATGGATCTCTTTCTATGATTGATTTATGTGACATCTTAAGTCTGAATTTAAAATGGTCAAATATAAGATTATGAATATATCGGCCATACATTACGTCAGAATTAAAATGTTAATATTGTCATATAAAAGATTCAAATACAAAATATTTTTACAGCTGTAATTAAAAGTCAATATAATCTTATGCAAACAAATTGAAAATACTCGTCGTATATCTCTCTTTCATCTAAAAATAAAATATTTTTCTTACGTGTAAAAGTTTTTTTTGCCAAATCAGTTAAACTCAAATAATTTGTACAAAAATTGTCTTACAAATTATATTTAATTATAATATATATATATAACATATTGAAATTTGTTATTAAAATAATATAATACATAACTTACTAGTTAAAACTTGAGATAAAAATACAAATCCGCAACTTTAAAAACGCAAAATTTGCAACTTCATATTTTGACTGTTAGTCACGTTTTTCAGAAAGTTTTTACGAAAATATCTCACTATGCGATGGACGTTCTAAGCGAAGAACTTACGATAACACCGCAACGGCTGGCGTTGTTTTTAAACAAACTCATGGAAGTGGTTCGGTCACTGGCGAAAGTAAACTGCCGAGCAACTTACCGATAACAGTTTGTTGTGACTGTTGAGTGCAGAGCAAGGACAAGGATTACTTCACCTAATTACGTTGAGACCGCTAACTAATAGGACCCATTGCAAAAATCTGAATCTTATAACAAGATAACGAGGACGACGGCATGTCAAAGGCAATAAAAAGAACAAAAGAATAGACGAGAAACATCTGTTATTTTTTTGTTCAAATTCTGTTTAATATAAATATATTTTCTCCTCAAAACTAATAAATAAAAAAAGTAATAAAAGTTATAAAACGTTCAAGGGATTTTATATCACAACTAAATTGAATATAAACTGAGCTTCATATTTCTTTATTTACATTTTTATCCCTGTAATGAATAATTTGAGAACTCAGCTGAGACTTGTCCTACTTTACTGCTCCAGAAAGGTTCCCCTTTGGTGAAATGCGATACTAAAACTTAGTGCGCATCGAGTTACTCGCCCCGAGAAATCGAACGCACCAATGCCGGCGATCCTCGCAAAAATCGCTAAACCGCAACCAACCACTCGACGCTAGGAAATCCGACCTAATGTGCCTTGGGGGAACAATGTGTTGTATCCCCAGCATAAACGTCGGTCGTAAGTATCCCACCGCAGCAAGTTCCACGCCGAGGGCAAAGGGCAGCCGCGGTGTTACCTATTAACTGCAAACCCCACCGAAAATTATATACACACCGATAAGAACTTCGTGGCAACCCTTCCTTGCCACCTCCCCATGTGCCATGCCCACCCGCTTTCCATCTGGATGTTCAACCGGCGGAACTAACACCCAAGGTAAGATCTTCGCGCCCGAGGGATATAAATCATTCCTCCTCCTCCTTCTCCTCCTCTTCTTCCATCTCTTCTCCTCTTCCATTTCTCCCTTCCTCTCTATCCTGAACCTCTCAACCTTCCCTTGCCGCATCGACCTGCGGCATCTCACTGACGGGCAAACGTTGGCTGTTCGGACGTGCGGTGGTCGTCTTTTCGAGCGCGAACGCGGGAAGGAAGTTTCAAGTGGAAATGCATCTTCTGAAGGAGCCTTGACCGACTTTGGGGAAGCGGATATCGGATGCATTAGGGTGCGGAAAGAGTTGCGCGCGTAATGTACTCTCTTTACTACGCGCGATGTTACGCTCTCTCACGAGGTACAACTTGCATGCGGAACGTGTACCTGTGTGTGTAATGCACGTATGCATACCGCAACGCATTACATGCCGTTCCTCTCGCGGGACAAGCTGTACTCGATGGATATGGCAAGTGCAAATGTTTGACGATTCGAAGACGCATCCAGCAAGCGGTACGTCAACCCGATGCCGACGGAAAACTAATGGGAACGACGACACTTCCGCGATATTCCTATGTGTTATCTCAGCAGGCAAATGATATGGAATGATGAATAAGAACGAAATTTTTTTGTTCATTCTTTTCTTTTATCTCCAGTCGATTATAAGTTTAACGGATCTAAGTTTAACGTCCGACACTCCAGATACATTTATATCCATAGATGTAGTAATTGAACAAATTAGTTTCAATTTTCAATACAGGATGATGCAGACCATTTGAATTTAAAATTCCCACGCGAGTAAAATTATTTAATTATAAATATTGCAATGGTACAGTATTGATTGAAATAAATTGTTAACATATAGAAATTATAATTGCTTAATGTTTCATTGTTAAATATCAAAACAATGATAATTCAATCCCTTGAATTAATCCCTTAAATAACATTTTGTTATTTTTAACTTCTATGTATGTCAAAATGTAAATCAATCCATTTCTGTGTTAGTTTCAAAATAAACAATATATTATGCATATTTAAATAAACAATAAACCAAATTTGAATCACATTTATAATACCTTTGAGTCTAACTGTCTGAGTTAACCACTGTTTTAATTAAATTAATGATATATTGATTAGAAGCAGTAGCAATTTTTAGAAATGATTAAAATCAATTCAAATTGGGTGTAATTTGATATAATAAATTTAACAGTCCTTAGTCCTTTTTATCTTTTAATCAATCAATTAGAAACTTAAAATCAGATCTCCTCCGACGCTCCAGACACATCTGATGAATTGAATAAAATAGTTTCAATTTTCAATATAAATTGTACAGACAGTTTTAATTTAAAATTCCCGCGCAAGTGAAATTATCCAATTATAAGTACCGCAGCGGTGCTGCAGTATTGAGAAAACAAAATGTTAACATGAGAATTAATTGCTGAATACCGTTGCCTGAATACTAGACGATTGGGTTGTGTAGTTTTATTTTGCTATCGAGCTTTTCGTTTGTAACACGCCCACAAAGCAGTAACATACACAATTGCGCTCGTTTGGCGCGTTTTCATCGGATAATATTTGAAAACGACAACGTTATATATAAACTCTAGCCATTAAATGTACAGCTGGGAAAAAATATACAGAAAAAGGAACCGCTTGACGAAATTGTTTAAAGCAACGGCGAACCGAAGTTCGCGAATTCCAGCGTACTATATTTTTCTTAGTGCGCGCCGAGAAAGACCGCCATTACACACCACGGTGGTACGTAAACCAACCAACTTTGTCATAACTATTTTCTTATAATTTGTTCGGCAAACGCGATTTTTCCATCATCATGTTTTCGTTCCATTTCGTTGCTTGTCGTATCATTATTGCGAAAAAAAAAAAGTGCGAACGAGTACCTCGACGGCGCAATCATCTTTGTTTTGCATATAAAGAAAAACGCAGGACATTACAATGTATACAACGTATACGAAAACCTACAGAAATGTCATGCAATGAAGTAAAAGTAAACAACTTGTAGTGTACTTTTATTAGAGCAATATGATACTAACATTAAATTCTCTACGTTAAGACGAATGTTTCAGTCGTTATCACGTAAGTCAATACACGAAGAAAAATACATGAATAATACTTGGAATATTCCAAATGTGAATTGTAAATAGAAGGATTTTTCATAAATGTGTGTTTATATTTACGAAAGATTATTCTGCTCCCGCACTATTTTTCTCAGAACAAAAGCATTAAGTAATAACATAACAAAGACTAATGTGGGGTAGAAGCGATAACACAAGAAATATAAAAGCAAGAGAATAGAAATAAAATAGAAACAAAATAATAAATATACCCAAGCAGAACAAGTCACGGTAACAAAATGATGTTAAAACGAATCATAAATGATATTTTGACATCATTTTAATACTATTGTATTGAATGACTTGTTCTGCTTGAGTACAAGCATGTCTGTTAAATAAAATGATAAATAATATGTACATTATGAATAATAAGATACTATTAAAAAGTTTTTTTTCACGTGTTATTACGATATAAAACTTCTAGGCGTTCCTTCTCGTTGCTTGATGCCCTTCGTTGCACACATCGCTAGTGTGTCCACGAAAGGACGGAGCGTCGCCGTTGAGAGGCAACATCAGTTGCAGGGATTTTTACAACCCAGTGCGGAAACCTCCGAGTGCATCCGTGCACGTCTGTGTAAAACGCGAGAAAATTCCTACCGCCGTCGACGTCCACCCGAGAGGACAACTACCATCCTGGTGTCCTCCGTGTCTGGTGGGCGGATGTATTAACTCGTCGTGACGTCGCGCACGGCTGCGAGAAAAGAGGTAGAAGAGGGACGGGATGTCCTTCGTCGTGTTCCCTCTCCGCAAGGATGTTTGCATGCTATTACTGCCAGCAAATCCCTACGTCGCCCACAGCGGACGCTCATTACAATTGCAAGAGAGGGCTGGCGCGCTCGGCTCTCTTGCGCGTCGCAGACGTAATATCAGAATGCATTGGGATGTGCATTCGGAAGTGTCTCGATTCCACGACTTCCCTTTCTTCGAAGGTAGTCCATCCATCCACCTCTCTTACCCTCTTTTATTCCGACGACGCGCGACTGGTGTGACGCAACCGCCGCATAAAAAGAGGGACAGGAGAAGGGAATTTAATATTTTCGAGCTCGGAAAAAACTCTCTCAAAGTCCATTAAAGACGAACCGCGGCGTGAGCTCACGTACACAACTGAGCGACCTCGTGTAGTCAGTTATAATCCTATATCGATTGAAATTGAATGAATTGATTAAAAATTAAGAGGAATGTAATTAAGCTAATGAAATTTTCAGACGAAAACATTTTCAATTCATTTGATAAATTTATGACAATTCTAGAATATATTCAGGACTTAAAAAGTATAGGATGTATGTAGAAATAACGCCTACTAATCATACATTGCTATACATTGCTATTCTTAATGAAAAACTAAATCGAAAAGTCCTCTACCATTTTGCAATTTTCGCAATAATTAACGAGATATTAATTTCTAAAGATTATCGAATTAAATCAATATATAAGACAGTTTTAAGATTTCTCAGTGTTTTTTTGTGAAATATTTTGAAGATGTTTCTTAAAGAACTCTTAAAGATACCTTCAAGTTGTCGCATACGTCAATTTTAGACATTTTGCTCATTGAGTAACTAAAAAAAATATTACGAAATTGTAAAATGATACAGGACTTTTCGACTCAGTTTTTTATTAAGAATAATTATATGATTAGTAGACGTCATTTCAGATACATCTTGTATATGACATTTTTTTCTCCTGACTCTACTTTTTCGCCTTCAAAAGGGAAAATAATTTCTCAATTAGATCTCTATTTGTATATTAATGAAGAATGTACGTCGATTTGACAATCATCATTAATTATGTTGGAATGTGACTTTCAGTACGTTATAATTAAGAACTATTTTATATGTATATTGAGAGGATATCATTTAAACATTAAGATTATCTTTTATTTATTATTTTAATAGACTGAGGGAAACTAAGTAAATCGAAACGTCTCCTATGTACATTTTAACTAATTGAGTGACGCTCTAATAAACTTTACATTTTGATCTAATTATTTGCTCATAAATTAATCTTTCTATTGCCATTATTTACGTTTCTCTCCCTTCGTCTGCGAGATTTTGAATTTCAAACTGCTTGAGTACAGATCTCTCTCATCATGCTTGTGTCTCATCTATGTATTAATTGATATTTAAAAATTGAAGGCAGTTTAATTAAACCAGCGAAATTTTCAAAAGAACGTTTCAAATTTATATGAGATACTTATTAAGATCCTAGAATAATACCGCGTTTACAATTTAAAAATTATATATGATATTTTTCTTCTTTCGTCCGCAAGATTTTAAATTCCAAACTGTTAAAGTACAGATGATTTCTCTCTGATCTCATCATGCTTGCTTGCAAAATCCGGTCAGCTATTGACGTCGTACAGTAACATCAAACGTTCGTCAATCGAGTCCACCACAAAGTAGCATCGTTCCCCGATAAATACCGCGCCTTGTACGGTAAGCATTGGAAGCTCGTGTGGACGTCGCTTGCAAATACGCGGCGATTGCGGCGGTAACAGCAACTATGATCCACATGAAAGAGGAAGATGAAAGAGGAAGATCGATAGGTGGATCTGCGCTTTGCATCGCCGAAGCCGATCAACGTTGATCGGACAACACAACTGTCGAGGGCGTGCGCAGTTTAGTCGATATTCATTCCCGAGGCCGTTAGCAAAGAGCACTTACGCAAATGTGTAACAGGCTCGAAAACAGCGATGTAACTAAAAAGAGAAAAAGGAAGGTAGAAAAAAATAAAAAAAAGAATTGTATTTTCGATGCAGCAAAATAATAGCAATGCGTATAATAAAAAAATACGGCATCGCCGATAATATTCGGTTCTAGTCTGAAGTTCTAGAGAAATTATTTCTGTTCCTACATCTATAATTCTACATTCTCCACGTTCTTATGATGAATACTGATGATCAAACGTATCGATTGCGATCAAATAACCAAGAGCGGAACGCACGCCGTCAATGATCGCATACGGCGTAGTATAAGTTCCTATGGTAATTCAAACACAATGGAAACTCGTGTGCTCACCCAGGTAGCTGCTTGCTAACGCACAACTCTACACGTCTCTCTACACGATACACGAGGACCCGGTGGTGTAGATACTAACGTAGGTATGTGAAGTACTCTAACGGAGGTGCGGCGATGATGCCGATGTATACAGAAGGTGGAGTCACGGCATGATTGATTATGCGAACACGTTGTTATCACTGATTCAGTCTGCCGCGTTGTAGCGCGCGTGTACCGACTGGAACCAACCATCGAATGTGTGCACATTACACAACTAACCCATTATCAAATTGTGTACTTGGGCTGCGGTTCTCTCGTTCGCAATCGCTTCGGGCAGGGATAAAATTCAGATCGAACTCCCGTGAAAATCTCATAACCAGTATAGAAATTGGACGTTCAAGAACTAAAGTCCTGCAGCCGTGTTTTAATTTCTTGACTTTTTACAGCGATTATACACTCGCGTATGCAACTCACGATATTCTATACTATATAATTCGAGTAGCACAATTCATCATTGGCGAAACATTGGTTAAATATTGGCATACATATGAGGATGTATATTGGGTTGATGAATTGTATTGCTAGTGTGAGTTGCATATCCACAAATTCCTCATCATAAAATTCTATAACTTTGCCCTGATTTCAAGACAAAATTTCATAATTTTCCTTACTTTCAATATTTAATAATATTTAATAATATTTTGAAATTTATATTCATATTTTATACATAATTATGTTTTTAAATTAATAAATTTATATATTATTCGCTTCTAGTATCTTGCGTAGTAATGTATGTCCTTTAAAAACACTGTTTTTTTAATTTTTTTTATTTTTATTTATCAAAATTTTTTGTATTTCCGTCTTAATATTTAGAAACCGTCAAATATTTTGTTGAAAAAACAATGCATAGCAATGTTACTATTAATGTTGGTGACATTACTTGCACTCAACTGTTAAATTGGTAATATTTTAAAGTTGCGTAAGTATGATATTTCTATGCATATTAAATTTTTTAAACTACAATTTTAATTTTCTAGACAATTTTGCAAAATTCCCTTACTTTTCCTTTTTCTAATTGTTTTCAATTTTCCCAATATTTTCATGATTTTTCTCTCTGAATTTCCAATGATTTAAAAACATAAATATAGAGGCATATTAAAATTCTAAAATCGTAAAATCAAAGGATAATAAAATGTATCCTGAAATATCAAACTCTCTTAATTTTCTATTCTTGGCTGTATGAAATTTTTTGCACCTTCTATCAACAACCTGAAGGCCTTTGAACTTCAGTGCAGATTTTTAGATTGCACCGGATTGTTTAAAAATCTGAAAAAAATTCTTGTAAAAGTTTTAACGAGTTTCCATCATAAAAGTCAAATTGTATTTTACTTATTTTCTACAGATTTAAATTTTATCTACCAAAATATATAAATATATAATCAATTATGCTTTCAAAATTTAACTTAGCCGATGGAGTATTAAAATTTTGAAGCTTTACAATCTTGGTCTCGCGCGATTAATCGGCTCGATAATCATCAGAACTCCACATTTATACGCTTATTATCAATAATTCTATAATTCAGCTGGCGACAGGAGATTACGAAATTGCCGATTGTTTATTCTGCTCCACAGTGCGTGATGGCACGCGGCCTGCTCGCATCCGTGCAAAATTATTTTTGTAACGCAACTACACACGCAGCGTGGTTGTTGCATTTCCGCATGCTCAACCACCAGGAGAAAACCAAAAATAACTCTCGTGCGTTTTTTTTCTCGTATCCTGACGTTCCGGATACCATCCGGACGGCTTCGATAACGGACGCATGTTCTATGCACGACACTGTCTAAAAACCACGAACTAACGCGCGATTTCGCAGTTTTCAATTAGGAAGTCCCCGTTATGTACCGTTAGATTGACGAGAAAATATAATTTCACTTGTTATTAATAAAATAAAAGAATAAAAGAATTAATATACTACTGTGCGGAATGGCATGCGGATACTTTTGTCATACCTTTATTTAATAATAAATAATTTTTTATCTCTTAATAATTTTCTTCACTAAAACAACGGGAAAATAAATAAACATTTCTGTAATAAATAAAAAAATAATTACTGCACGGTATAACGTATTTCTAAAATATCGGAAAACTTTCAAAAATATCTCTTTATAACAATTTCCTATTATTGTGGCTTTCCTCACTTTAATAAATTAGATTCTTTATATTTCAACAATATTTACATTTTTCAGATATTTCAGATATTTTTATCCTTGCTTATTATTCATTTTTGAAAAGTATATCTTTGCACGCAGTAAGCTTTTTTTCATTGCACCAATATTCATGTATTATATTGTTATTTATCAAATGATGGGTTTATCTATCATGAACAATTTTTTTTATATCCTTTTTTTCACAGATTGTTTTCATTCATTTTACCTGATATCAATCTTGATTTGTTATCTCAGTACGCTAATCCACGTTCTCTGCCAACGATACATTTTTTTTTCATCATGCCAGTTTTTATTTCGTATTTTGTATTTCGCCGTCCTAAAAACATACGATAAATTCTGTATCGAAATATACCGTTGCGGAATGGCATGAAAGAAAGGCCGAATGCCGACGTAAAACGGGAGGAAAGAAAGAGAAAAAGAGAGAGTGTACGAAGTTCCGCGTGCAGATATATAAAGGATAAAGACTAAATTCCGCCTTTCAATTTCGCCGCAGTCCCATTTTATTTCTGGTTCAGTGCCTGGACGCGCCGCGCCGCGCTGCAGCGGTGCAATGTTGGCGTCGAAGCGCTGCAACGTAACTTAGCTAGAGAATAAACTGAATACCATTCATTACGCTAACCCATCTCGTGCACGGGCGCCAACGTCGAAGGCGCCACTGAAAAGCTGAGAATTGGAAATTCTTTGAAACTCGTCCCTCTCCTCTCTCTATCTCCCTTTCTTACCGCCCGACCATCGGATACAACAGTTGAAAAGGGCCATTCGAGAGAGATGTGGTCCACGATAATAAACGAATCTCGCCTATTCCCCTGGCCGAGACGATAGGCCAACGTGCGTATTATCGAACTCTCGAGAACGGTATCTGTCGAACCGAAGGCAGCGCAGAACGTTCGATACTTCGTTTGAATCGTTTTATGCTAAGCGGACTTTGATAAAAAAAAATATCACTCTATCACTCTGGCACCACCCTTTCGGTGTATACTCGTTCATTTGTTCTCGTTCTTAAGTCTGTCTCTAGGCGCTTAAAAGTTCCGGCGCGCTTGCTCATGAAAATGTACACTAAACTTCGTTATCTGCTAATAAATTTCTACTTCATCTTCGACGGAAAATAAGTGGATTAAAATGAGAATCGATAGAAATTCACTCTGCAATGAATTTCTTATCTGTAACTTCACAGATTAAATTTTTATCGCTTTCTTTTAATTCGCCTGATATTTTATAGATAACAACGGATAATAATGGAAATGAGATATAATATTTTAAAGGGTACTTAAAAACATTTTTTTAATAAAAATTCCAAATATTCTCTACGAGTGAAAGTATTTTCTTTATTTTCATTCTATATCGTATTTGACTCTTCACTGGTGACATGAATTAACTCTTCCGTCAAAAATAGGGATTTTCGAGAAATGAAGCTAATTTTTTGTTACAAATTATTCCGAATTATATAAAAATCGGAAAAAATTCCCATACACTTGCCAAATTTTGAACTCAGGTTTCTACTTCATAGACTATATTTACACAACACCCTTAGGACCGATTTCCACCAACCCCAATTAACCCTAATCGGGAGTTAACTGTCAACCATAATTGGTCAATTCTACTAAACAGCAAACGCAATTGATCAGTTAACGGTCGATTAACTGGCGTGAAATCAGGCCTTAATCGAGTTTAACAACATCCATAGTTATGAAACAGGCCAACCACAGTCGTTCCATTCTTTTGAGGAACATCTATGATTAGCCAATTTCATAACTACGAATGTAACTAAACTCGCCGATCAAACATGCCGTATATGCCAGAGAATATAATTCATTGATCGGATTATATTTTGTTTTTTTTTTTTCAGATTCTAATTTATCTGCCAAAATTCACAATCAAAATATCGATGATATTTTTAAAGACTTCAGTTACTAACAGAAGGAATCCTTCTCCTGAATATTGCAATGCACATCAAATTTGAATCTATTGTTTTATTTAGTTCTATCAACATCATCTGAGAAAAAAAAATGTACATAATAATGTACATGTTAAAAAAACAGTTAAAATTTTGAAAAAGAATTAATTTTTTAGTATGAATTACTTAATGAATTTTTTAGTATGAATTAAAGTGCCCTTGAATTGAATTAAAAAAAAATTTTTTTAACATAGTTCCATTGAAATTAGATTTGAAAGAATTAAGATCATTGCGACAGCGCAGCAAAATATCAAAGAACCTTCTTAATCTGTCATCCAGAAACATTACCCGCGTAATTACCGACTGCATATGGGTGCAAAAGCTAGTTAGTCACTTTCGATGGGACTGCTTGGAAAGGGTATCTCATGACGCAAAGTCACAGGGAAGCAGAAGTATATCGCAATTGCAGGAATTAAAGACGAGAGTCATGCTCGTCGAGTGGCAAAACCACTGCAATTAAACAACTACCCTTTCCCTTTCGCCCTTTTTCTTCTTTTCTCTCTTGCGTCGTTTTGCTTGTGAACCCATCTTTTTGCGCCTTTACGCGATAATTAGCGCGTCTTCAATTTTCCTGCCTTGCACGTGTTTGCTTTGCATAACTGCTGAGATAATTAAACAAGCTGTGATCCTGTGACAAGACGTGTTACTGACAGCCGGTGACGATGCAAGGTAGTCCACAACGCGATTCGCGAATACGAAAACGTGATGGGTAGTCAAGCCTATACTACTTCGCCTATACTTTTCTGTTTCTTAAATATGTAAATCACCCGGAGTGATTCCGACAAATAACTAACTATTGCATATCATGCGCGAAGCGCTATTATTAACAGAAATTTAGCTGGGAGTGAGTATGTGCCTGCGCGTAACGAATAAAAAAATCCTAAACTCTAAAAAATATAAGTGTCAATTAAACGATCATGCTATATTTATTTATATTATTTTTGTGTTGATACTATTTTAAAAAATATACTATTTTAAATCTATGTTGGAATAATGTCATATTTTTTAAATCTGAATCAGTGGATAATCACTAATTATCCAGTGACATACTTGGTACTGATAATCAGTGGAATTCAACTAAAAAAGGAAGAATGTTTGAGCATTATATAACTAAAATATTTGCATGTTAATTCCAATCTTCCAATACCATATTCATTGAATTTAAGCACTAAAATAAGGTTAATTAGATCACATAATAAAGATTAGTTAGGAATCTCACATTTAATTCACTGATTACCAGTGATATACTTGGCACCGATATCAGTGATTCAGATTTAAGTATATTTACCAAATATAAGAGAGAGAGAGAGAGAGAGAGAGAGAGAGAGAGATTTAATTTATATTTACAAGAACCATTAATTTGATTTAACTATCACTTTTTTATTGGGTAAATATTTATTAAGTAAGAATATATCTAGTTGGCATTATTTAAATAAGTATTTATTAAAATTTATATTAATATATTTTTTCTTAATGTATAAACATTAATATAAAGTATAGATTTAATCCATGATTTTAAAT
>Ga0157364_1004613_pt1 | contig 13797 bp, 3 predicted proteins | sample AttsexASBM2_FD_111476 | JGI IMG/M metagenome (GOLD analysis project Ga0157364, IMG submission 111476) | Fungus gardens microbial communities from leaf cutter ant in Ribeirão Preto, State of São Paulo, Brazil - Atta sexdens ASBM2 | ecosystem: Host-associated > Fungi > Mycelium > Unclassified ... | reverse complement strand
TGCGTGCGTGCGTGCGTGTGTGTGTGTGTGTGTGTGTGTGTGTGTGTGTGTGTGTGTGTGTGTGTGTGTGTGTGTGTGTGTGTGTGTGTGTGTGTATAAATAATCTCACTTAACTTATGCTCTATAATCTTAATTAAATGAAGATAGTATAGTTACAGTGAGGTAATACAAACACAAGAAGATAGTATATATTCTATATAGATTATTCCAGCAATATGGCAGCAACAACATTGCAACGTTCTAACAATATTATAGTAACATTGAAAATGTACAACAATATTTCTGTATGGATGTATCTTTTTCTCTCATATAGTATTTTTACAGAATCGCTCGTAGCCAGACTTGATTATAGGATCCCTGATCGTAAAGAGTGGACAGAGATATGTAAAGATTGTTTGATAGACTGCAAATCGTTGGTGCACTCTATGCTATAAGCATTCTATTCGCAGGTCACGCGGAACGGGCGGGCGCGATTATAAATTTTTAGACGTGTTCGCCTGGTTCGTTTTTTTTACAATTGTCCCTCGTTATTCTGCTCGTCGTCGTAAATTCGACGATGCATACGTTATGCGCACATACCGGCGCACATTTGCAAGTCGTGGTAGCGATTCCACGGCCGATGAATGTACTCGAGACGAGTACTTGAACAGCAACGAGTACTCGCACCCGCGACGACGACGACGCGACGCGAGCTCAAAAGCACTCCAACGAGCGCTTTCTTTTTCCGTCAGCAGCGACAACAACTAGCGTAGTAATGGAGTGACAATTGCACTCCAGGATGGATTTTAGTCAATGGATGTCGAGCGCGATGTGCGAATAGACCGTCTAGTAGCGAATATTGTGAGGTGCAACTTCGCTTCGTGACAGCTGCAAGTTGCGAGTTGCAAACATTGACTGCAAGCAAATGCAGTTTGAAACTCGCTAATTTTAGTTGAAAATTGAGAAATATTATAAATAATTGTTTACACTATAAAAAATTTAAATGTGGATTTAATGTAATACGATGATAATATAATTTTAACTGTGTTGGTATTGATTTAAAACTCATGATGGTTCCACATCATCTTGGTATTAATATCAACAATAACACATGGTAAGAATTATATGAACACACACATAATGTATATAAATCTATATCTATATTTTTTAAATGTAATATATGTATATGTTTATTTACTGAGAGAGAAAAATGGTTACTATTACCATAATTTAACTATAATTTATAGTCATTTTGTTTTAATAACCATAGTTTAATTATGAAAATATAGTCAATTATGTTATTAATGATGATGAATCATATACTGCTTGGAAATTTTTAGTTTTTTTTAAATATATTTTTTAATTATTATTACATAAATAGTAAGTGATTTAAAAAAATTATTACATTCAAAACTATAATTGCAATTGCATTTACTGAATCAAAATGTTAATTTTTTTACTATTTTTTATATTTTGATATTTTACTTTGATATTTTGATACTATATTGATATTGGAAATAATCATAATTTATTGTACAATTTTTTTTTTATGAGAGAGCTATACATATATGGTTATTATTATTAATATTATAGCAATAATCATAAAAATGAAATTTTTAATTATAATTATTTTATCATACAATTATATTCACAAATACTACTATTATATTCACAAACACTTTTTTTTCTATAAAAAAAATAATAAAGAAGAATCTAACTTCTGATGGAGATTTACATAATCTTCCTCTAAAATTCCATTTAATTGTTAGTCTTTTCGTATGATTCGCATACAAGTATTTAATTTCGATATTATTTTATTATAAAATAATAATGTATAACAAGACCTTAAACTGATTATAGTGCAATTTTAAAATAATATTCTGATCCTGGTATGCATATCATTCCATTGCAAATTATTTTCAATCATCGATTCTGTCTTGTATGGTTGTAACTTTACTAATCATAAAGTTTTTGTCAAATACAGTTAACTATATTTTAATAGAGATTATTTGCATAATTAGCCGAAACATTGCAAAAATGTTTCTGTCACCCCTTTTCTTTCTAAGACGATCTGTAGGAAGCAAGGATTCGTACGTGTGTCATAAAAAGTGAACAGACATGGGTAGACTCACCAACCCATTTATTGGCGTCTGTACACATCGTGTTATCGCCAATAAATGATTTTACGAGCATTTATCGCGATACTTTGCCCGCACCCCTGTTGTGTCAATCGACAGTTTCACCAAAACAAGCAATTCATTATTAGCGATTCTCGTAAAGTACGGCAAGTCCAGTTTAAGCAATACGATATTTTACTCCTTCTCGTATCGAGACATCATTTCCGCTTATTGTAGAATCGAATTATATTTCCTCCCTCTGGTAATTTTCCATCGCGATAAAAAATCCTATCTGTTTGCAAGAGTGACAAGAATGCGATTTCATAAAATTTATAAGAATATTTCAAGGATATTTTTCAATGTGATTAAACGCGGCTGGACTTTGAAGACACTCATAATTAAAAAAGAAACAGGAAATCGTCTTATAATGTTAATCACTCGCGAAGGTCTCAAAATGACTATCTCCCCGATTCTTCCTCTTTGCGAAAGTCGAGCGACTTGCAAAGTGCATTAATTAACGAGAAATGTCTGATAAGCGAAACGAAGACTTATTTCCAATAAATCAAGTGATAGCTAAATGTTTAACGCGTGATCGTAATATTTTATTGATAAATTAAGTTGATTTGATCGCCATCTCATGATGATACAATATTTTTGTGAAAAAATAGATTCATTATTCATGAATGTAAAAAAATATCAATGGAAACAGATTTTTATTTCTATATATAATTATCTCTAACAGAGAGAGAGAGAGAGAGAGAGAGAGAGAGAGAGAGAGAGAGAGAGAAATATCAAGCAGTTATTGATCGTTTTTATTTTTTTAAATTAATATTATATTTTTGTTAAAAAAAATAAGATTGTGAAAATGATGAAATTTGATTTTTCAATAATTATATCCTTTATATTGTTGAAATATTTAATATTTTATTACTTTATTTTTAGAACAGTTTATTTGATTCTTTTAATGTAAGTAATGTTCGAGCTTTTAGTGTTAAGTTATAATGTTGAAATCCTTAATAATCTCAAAGCACATCTTTCTAAAGACAGTAATCTGTAAAAGTGGGTAAATAATAAAAATAATAGCAACAGTAATTTTATTCAACTAGTGGACAGTTTTATTTACATTCAAAATTATTTTGAAATTTTGACTGGCACATAAACTATATAAAATTTGGGAAACGAGACATAAATATAGAAATACGTCGCGATAAATTCTCGTCTTTCATAATAATTCTCTTGTGAAGAAAAACTGATTTCGAATCGTACAGGGATGAACATCCGTTGCGTGTATCATTTATAGAACATCCACGTTCGTGTGCGCAAACTCGCTTCCGCTTGTATCGTTCTCGCCTTGCCGGCGCGACTTGCACGCGAAAGTTCGGATTGAAATATTAATTGGTCATGTCGCTCTGTGTAAATCTATGTATATATACCTGCCAGGAGAGGGAAAGTTGAGGGAGGAGAGAGACGAAGGGAGGGAGGAAGGGGGAGAGAGAGAGAGAGAGAGAGACGTCGCGAATGGAAGGACACGGGGCGAAATAATTCATTATATTCTAGGACACAATGCAGCCCATCCGAAACAATGGTAGAAAGTGGCAGAATAATTTGCAAAAATGGAATTCTGGCGGTGGTCGACGAGGCGTTGGTATGCGTATCGCATGAACGTCGGAACGGCGAACATCGGACATAAGGCTGGGAATAATTGCGATTCGCTGTACGGCCTTGCTTGACGAATGAAATTCCATGGTCGGAATAAAATTCCAAATTTGCGGCGCGGACGCTGCGTTGCACCCCCCGAGGCACATTGCGGTTCAACTATTAAGTTATTCATAATTGCACCCTAATTGCAACACACTCAGTATGCGTTGAATTTCATTCTGTGCATTCAACTCGAGAGATCTCCGTGAATTAGTGCGCTAATTTAAAGCGAAAATTCATTGCGATTAGCAATTTCGTGGTGTCATATAGCGTCATATAACGTTACACAACGTGTTTTGGAATTTACATTTTATTTCTAAAAGTTTCCTATTTTTCGGGAAATATGTCTTTTATCTTTTTTAAAATTTATTATTTTTTATCTGAATAGACTTCAATCTTTCGGTAAAATATTTCAGTAAAATATTTGAATTAATTATTTTACAGTGCTAAAGTATGAAAATGTTTGAGTAGATCGGATTTAAAGAAGTATCTCTCTCATAAATAATTTCGACAGACGAAGAGTAAAAATACTATACTAAGAGCAAAACGAAATATTTTGTTCATCACGAAAAGGAAACGTTAATAACGCATTTTCCATATTATGTACTTTATTTATAGTTGCAAAATTTACATGAACATAACGGTAATGATATTTGTGCATGGAAGCTTTGGAGATGACAGGCGAACGGGCAGAAAGAATGGAAGAAGAGAGAAAGTGGGATGTTCGAAAGGACGAAACGATAGCCAGAGAAACAGAGAAAAGCACGACGTGCAGGGGAGCAGGTGAAAAGGGATTGGGAAACGCGAAAATGAACACTAAATCAGCCGCGAGGGCTGTAAAATCATTAGCGCTAATAACCGAAGGCTCGAAAGAGAACGACGGTTCCCGATATTCAATTATGTTTCTGTGGTTTGCACGCAAGGAAGGTGAGACGGTCTATCTCTGCTATTGACATTTCAGCTTCGATCGGTTGTACTCACGTTCCCGTTATACCTCGCGCATTCGACACTCATAAAAATTATCGAGGCGCGCGGTTGAGCTCGTGCCCGGATGATTTATCGCTTTCCGATGGCTGGCCGATGATAATGACGGTCTATTATACAGGCGGCAGCTGGCAAATGCGAGCGATCTTCGCACGCGCTTTATGCTCTGTCGCGTATGACGTACGGGCGCGATCGTGTCACGACGTCTCGTTTCAGTATTTGTGTCAAACATGTCACAGAAAGTCATGTTTCTTATTTTCTGATTTTGTCTGAATGTATCTTTGCGATGCATTTTTTATGTGAATATAGCACTAAGCATTTATTTTTGAAGCCATCTACACTGAAAAATAGTGATCTTGCAGTTATAGCGAAAAATGATCTACATACGAAAAGTTAGCTAAATGGATAAATGATTAGCATTGCAATATATTGTTATTACAATATGTTTTGTATTTAATCAATACAGATATGATAGAGATAGAAAATTAATATCTGAACCATTTGTCAAATTGATCAAGAAAGTCCCTTTATATGTTCAATTAGATAATTGTGAATATAATTCATATTTTAGTAGTGGTTTATATTTGATTATGAGAATTTTCTTGCACATATTGTTATAATATAATGTTATAAATTTTATGAGTATAATACATAATTTTCTACTATATACAAAAAACAGCGATAATTCTGGCTGGAGCAGCAAAATATTTTTTTTCGTGTAGAAAAAGTGACGTTTCGGTAATAAAATATAAATATCGCTATACGAGAAAGATCGATTTTGCTGAAGTATTTAAAAATTTAGCTAGATACAAATCTGAAAAATAATTTTGTTGGATCATCAAAATAATTGTGTAGAATGTTTATATAATTATTAGAATGTCAAAACTTTTTGCAACATTACTCATAAATAATTCTTACATAATTATTTCGATAGCTAAATTTTTAGATATTTTAGTAAAACCATTGTTTTCACGTACGTTACATGCGCAATTAATGAAACTATTAAAATTTTGTTAAACTAAAAATTCAATATCAATATAAGAACGATAAGACATATTTATGAGTTCAGCATACATTTCGATTTTTATTCATTTCGAAGTATATATCCAGATATTTTTTCTGAAATTACATATCTGAAAAAGAGTCACATTTACTGTGTGATGTGTATATTTTTGTATCTTATATATTATTTGATGCATTAGATTTTCAATATAAAAATGTCTGATTCATATCTATAAAATTTCGGAGTATTACATATAATAAAGAATATTTTCTTAGTTTAAAATACTATGTGAAAAGAATATTTTCGCGTTCTTTGATCAGATTAATTAATCAAAGTGATACACATGAATTAATTTCAATCACATAATAGACAGCCTAATTTCTGTTTTGGACATTACGCTGTTATAGAAAATCAATGATCTGAAATTCGAGCTAATGCCAAAGCAATGTTCTCTGTTGTAACAATTGTACGCTGACATTAACGTTTCAGCGGTAATATGCAAAGTTTTTTAAAACGTAATATTCATTTGATAAATCCATTGCAATTCAGCGAATTTATCTAATATCGGTCAATCATTACTCATCGTGCATTTCGATTATTAACCTCTGTGCTTTCTTCTCATCTTGTTCTTTCTATCGTTGCAGGCTTTTGCGAGTCGTTTGCAATTAGCACGCTCAACTTCGACAGTTTAATTAAGCGGTATTTGACTTGTATTCCTGCGATTCGGGCTTAAGCCGATCTTAGATTAGTTTAATTGTGAACTTTCGCCATTACTCTCCAACATTATGCTTGGCGTTGATCGACGTGATGAAAGGTGCAAACGATAACATATGCTAAAATGCCAAATATCTTGTGCAAGTGCTTTTCTCATATAACACTTTTCAAACATTTACAGTGCTTGATATTATCTCACCTCCAATTATACATTTCATTTGCTTTGAACTTAACAATTATATTTGAATCTATTAATTTATATTTATTATGTAACAAAAATATTTGTTAGATTTGAGAACGATTTAAGGTAGAAGTAGAAAATGGGTTGAGTATCGTGGTTTACGGTTTACACGACGATATGAAGCTATTAAAGTCCTAGTAAATTCAATGATACTTTTTGACGCAGTGCTTGTGGTCGCAAGCATTCTAGAAAGAAATATGTGTATATTGATCCAGAGTATTTTATGTGTCGAAACAGCGAGATCGAAAAGAAACGTAAAAAGTCATAAAGAAATTAACAAGCTCATATCGGACTAATATTGCGCGTAATATAGATTAAACAAGCGGAATTTAAAAGAATATTGGGAAAAAAGTTTAAAAATGTTGTTACAATTATTGAAGCTTTTAATGTTACATCGAAATTTAATTTTTTTTCATATGATTATTATTACTTTATTATTTTATTGTAAATTTATAATTCCATTTTTACTGAAAATAGCTTGATGTAATATTTTGTAGTTTATTAGCACAAACTTTTTTTGTAACTCATTACTCTTAGAGATCCTGGTTTAAATTTCGGCAGTGAAAGTAGATTTAAAGTTTTTCAATAATATCAGTTTATTAATATATTTATAAAGATGCTTATTAAAAGATGCATAAAAAATTTAAATTGCTTGTACAATTTAATAAGTGATATTATTACAATTCTGGTTTTGCTTATCATTAAGTCTGTTTTTTGTTGCTGCACTTTCTGAACTGATACACACGATACAATAAGTTGAACAACTGTAAATATACATTTGTTTCACATCAATTTATTGCACCGGTTCAGAGCAGCAATAAAAAACAGATCTATTGCATTTAAAAATCGAAAAAAGTTTCGACGCTTAATACCAAATTAAATAGAATCAAACATACATATATAAATACCTATATAAATTCACTATAGAAATATTTAAACACTAAAAGTCCGTTTTGATCGAATATAAGATTTCTATTGTTATTAATTAGATTTATTTCCATCGATCCAAATTTGTATCATAATTGTTCATTGCCTTACGAGTTAAAATTTTTTTTTCGTATGATTATTGCGAGTTAGTTGTGTAAGATATATGTGTGTTTATAAACAGAACTGCGCGTTTGTACTAGTTAAATCATACAGTGACCAAATTTGGGAAAGAAGAACTCTCTCTCTCACGAGGTTGTTAACAGTATTCCAGACTCGATCGGCAAAGTGCCTAAGTTTACGTATTTGCGGTAGACCCGCGAAGCTGGGAATAGTTATCAAACGCCGAGGTTATTGCGCGTCGCACCTGCAGCCTGTCTGCAACTTGGCGGCGTGCAATGACGCGAGAAGGGTGTGAGTCTTTGTTTCCGGAATAATTAATCTCGACGAGTGTCAACGGAGGAGCAGCACTGAGTCTCCAAGCAACTTCCTTCGATGTGTCACTATAGTTAGCCGTTTCTTCTGGAACGACCGACTGTATTAATATCTTCGCGAAAGTTGGGTATCCTCAATTGGATCCTTTTGAAATCCTCGTTCAGTAAAAAAGAATATGAAATATATCGAATGTTAGTGCTTATTATTAGTAATATTCATATGTGATCTTATATTCATAAAAAAGAATCTTATGGCATATATTAAGTATTACATTTTTCGAATTTTCAGTTTTGCTTTGTTCGGGAAATATGAAGTGATCAATCTTTCATATAGATTTTTGTAATTCAAATTGAGATAAATAAGCTATAAAATTGACAGCGTGAATAATGAAATAAATTCGCCACCCTAATAAACCGTTTTAATCCTATATATTAATCTGGCTTTTGAATTATTGAAAGATATAAATATCTGACACAATATATCACGTCTCCTCGCATTCATCTTAATTAATAATTTCAATTATTTAAAAAAAAATATCATTTGCTTTTGTCACTTGAGAAATGCGATCCATCCTATTTGAAAAAGCTCGTCTCCCCGCGCGCTCGCTAATCGTCCGCGTGATGAAATTTTATCGTTGTTCAAAATTAATAATCATCCGAGTTTCTCTCCCCGCGCACCGCGTCCACGCCCTTGCGTTTATTCCACAAAACAAACATTCCACGCGTCTGCCAACGGACGCGCGCATTAATTCCAGTAATTCCAGCAATTAATCGTGCATCGAGGACGCGTAGCGTAATTAATAACGAGCGCTTGTCGCGACGAAAGGTCGCTGCGAGCCTAAACGTGGTGGCGCAGCGACGACGAGCGATGGGAATGTTAGGCTGGCGGGAACTCCGCAGGCACCGCAGCACCCACCGAAAACTTATGGCTCGGCAGGACGTGTAATTTCCTGTCTACTAGACCAACTTTACACCCTCTCCTCGACTTACCGCGCCTGCCTCTCTTTCTCTCCATCTAAATTTTCTGGTCGTGGAACGACGATCATTCTACAATCGCGACGTGAACGCGCGCCGCTAGTTACGAGCTCTCGCTGTCCCTTTTTTTTTTTACACCGATAATTCCTGCGGGAACCAACGGGCTTATTAAGCGCTCGAGTGTGCACATCCTCATGTTGTGCCACTTTCTTTTAACTCGACGGGCCTCGCGACTCTTAAATTAATGGTTCTCATGAATCAGACACGATACACGAGCGCGAGCGAATTACGAGACTACATTTTGTACGATATTATTAATAACATGATTTTATTAATATTTCATATTAATGGTGCGACGATTAAAAGATGAAAATCGATTAAATAATAATAATAATAATAGTAATACTTTATTGCAATATTGTAAAGATTAAAATTAATTAAAATAACGTTATCGAGTTTTCTAAATCATTTGTAGTGTAATTCTCTGGAAAAGTACACATCCATTAAACCGAATCAGCAGTGCTTCAGAGGCCTGATATTTATTAAATATCGTGCATCAGCGGGCTCATAAAACAAACCGCAAAGTTTCAACCCGATTTTAAGAAGAATTAAAAAGTCAATGAAGCATGCACATAAATTATGCATGAACCATAGAGTTTCATACTTAATAGCATAACAGCAAAGTTAGTAATAGGATAATAGCGAAGTTACTTTAGAGATACGAAAATGACATTTTACGTCGTCGCACAATATTTATCATTCTTACTAAACAGCTTATGGTAAGACTCTCTATACCGTGTAAAGTCATAAAAATTTTTAACGTTATTTGTAATGCCTTTTGGAGTAGAATTTCCACGAGATGCTTACAATCGAGGCTACGCTCGTTGCCAGAGGTTTCCACGCTTCTCGAGCCTTTTAAATTAATGAGGTTCATGAATCATACACGATACACGGTCTCGTAACTCGAGTGGGTTAAATCATTCGGGAACATATGGATCGTTGGAATGCAATTACTCCGCGCGTAGCGTAGGAGAAAACGTTTGACGAAAGCAGAAAAATGCGGGCAGAGAAATGAGATCAAACCATGTACACGCGCGACATTTATTATTGCATGCCACGTATGCATACATGTCGTTTAAAGTTAGTTTATATTTAAATTTTGTCGCCCCGAATTTTCCAAATTCAATACAGTTCTCATCTCGTATCACGTATGTAAAATAGTGATAACGGCAAACATATTTTTCGATCACCACCGTAGATATTATTTTATTCACAGTTGAGTTTGTGAGTGTGATACGAACACACACATCGTCCTGCATCGCTGCGAGATGCCGCTGAGTCGACGCGGCGTAATTATGTACTGAGGAGTTGCAAGAGGAAGAAACAATCTCTTCTAAGATCGATGACGTCGCTTGTTCCTTTCTCTGTTTCCATTTTTCAGGCCACGTTATCTTGTCACGCGTAGCACAGAGAAACTGTGGAGCTTGTATCGCACGACGAATGCCTTCCATGTTTTAGACAAACTTCCTCCCGCCATTATGCGAGAGTTGCGTTCGTTAGCGCTCGCATTTTTCAGCTTTCAAAAGATTAAGATAATCTCGCGCGCTACACAGGCAAGCGCTTTTTTCAGCACGTAAGATATTGTGTTCACACTTTACGTGATGTAATAAAATATTTCTACGAGGATTGGAGAGGGACAATTGTTCTCGGAATTGTTGTTTGAGAACTTTTTAGATATAAACTGTAAACAAAGAGACAAGTCAGAATTTTTGGAATTTCGTGTTATATACAAAATATACGAAATATACGGGTTGTGTTCGAAGTACATTGGCTTTCAATCAGGAAAAGTGATACAAATTCAATCAAAATACTTGTAAAAAAAAAGTGACAGGAATCAAAAAGAAGTAGTTTAAGGCTTGAGATTAATATATTATAATGAAATTAATATCTATTTTACTTCTAGAGAACTTGGAATAAGCAATTTGTGATAGGCTCTAAGTTAACTTACGTTCAATATTATCGTAATAAATAATTAATTTTTAATTATGTAACTTTGTCTCCTGAACGATTTTATATTTGTGACTTATATCACTTTTCTAGTGGGAATACGTGGGGATACATCGTAAACACGCAGATAATGATTTTATTTGTTATGATTTCTCACAAGCGCTATCTATTCACGCCACTCGACATGCAAAATGTCAACAAACCGGAGCACGATTTAACGTTTACGTTGTCGCATGCGACGAGAGCGGAGATTTGGTCGGCAGGCGGCAAGAGCGGCAGTTCAAGCTTCGACTTACTACTAATCAGCTTAATTTGTAACTTGTAAAACACACAAGGCCCGTGGTCCTTAACGAAGTTATCCCTTGTTAGGCATCCGCCCCTTCCCAGATCTCACCAGCTCGGCAGTGGTCCACACGTTCGTCGAGTCTCGTAAAAAAAAATAGACCATAAAAAACCTATTCGGACATGTTGCGCGGAACAAAATTGCTACCGGGCGTTGCCGCCGACACATCGCCATCGTGACGGTTTTAAAAAATTTTTTTACCGTCATTATTTTTCCATTGCTCTGGTCAAAACGTCACCATACTGCCGCCGCCGCTACCGTTGCCACTCTGGGAAAATTTTCCTCCAAAAATTGATTTTGTGCTATGTGTCTATCTTCGTCGTTGTTCAAGCATTGAAAGTTACACGCTACACAAAGAACAAACTAATTCATTTTTCAACGCGCCGCGCACAGGTTTTCGGAAACGAACGGGCCGCCTGGCCGGGGCTTCGGCTATCGCAACGATGAAATGCGGGAGATTCGACGGTATGGAAACTTGTTCGTCGGAAATGTTTTCCACGTTTTGGAAACATAGGCCCGGAGAAGAGATTACGTTTATTTCAACGAGCACCACTTCAACTTGTAGCGACGCGATTCAGCTGCACGTAGTTTGGGAATAATTCAACCGTAACTGCTACGATAGCTCTTACAGTCTAATAGCTTGTGAAATAGAATGAAAATAGATTTATAGAAGGATTAGTAGTATTGTCTAAGTTTTATAATAAATAAATTGTATTCCTAATGTTATCTATAATTTTATAAAAGATTTATTAACCTCTGTCTATAATCTTTTTTTACTCTCTTTAATCAGTTCAAAAATTTTGTTTATCATTCTAGATTCTCCTTCAAAAAAATGTTGAAAAATTGAGGATTATTTTTTAACATTTCTCTTACATTTTCAAATAGATTTTTAAAAATATTTTGGGAGGGAAAAATCGAACTCCACATCTTTCTTTATTTCGAAGAAATTTGAGAATGAAATTGCTTCAGTCAAAAAGATCCAGATTGCAGACGGAGAGTTAAAACCTGCATTGACTTTTAAATTTTTGGTTCAACATCCCTAAATTTTTTCATTTTTTGGTTAGAAGAATGACACAAACAATTAATCATCGCAATTTAATATTGCGAGACGAATATATTATTTTTTATACTTATAAAATATAAAGTATATTCTAAAAATATATAGTACACTGTTAAATCTATAGTATCAAATTTAATTATTTTAGTAAAAAATAACAATATATTTAGTAGGAGCAATGGCGACACACATTAGATTAAATTTGACACTATAGATTTAACAGTGTATATTCTAAAAATATATAAGTATATTCTAAAAATATCTCTTATAATGTTTGTACATTTCCATATTTATCCTGTCACAGGCTGAAAAGTTTAATATTTCACTAGTCATGTGAGTCGTTTGTCACATAAACGCACGCGAACATATATTGCGTGGTCACGACGTGACGAAAAGGCGATTATTCGCGTCACGTCTAGCCGCAAAATTCGGCTTCTCGGCGTTTGTTTAAGATAATGGACAGTCGGTAAAAAGTTCCGCCCGAAAACGACTCTACCCTCGCGAAGTCGTTAACAAAAAGCGGGCGAGCTTTCCCGGAACTTCGTTAACGAACGCAGAGGGACAGTACGTAAACTCCGCGTAAGTCGCCGCAGAAAATAATGACGCGAGAGCGGCTGGGAAGTGATTTCCGCAGGAACCACAAGAGACGAATTTAATCCGCTGCAATTATGCATCAACGTTGGTGTGGTTACGAGAAGATGACCTCGTGCCAGAATTTAGCGACCGCTTCAAGGCGCCTAGATAATTCTGTGGAATAAAATAAACTCAATCTCGCAGTAACTAAAAAAGTGCTCAATCTGCTATAAGAGGCTGATGAAAAATCGAGGAAGGAATTACAAATAGAAATATCAATTTAAGCGCCTCGTTGTTTCTTCTTTGTTCCTTCCTAATTTCTTTAATTAAAACTTTATGAATATTGCCTGCTTTACATTTTTAAAAGTATCACCTGTATAAATATCTGATAATCTATTTATTTAAGAAATGAAGTTCATAGAATGTCAAAAAAGAAAAAGGGAAAGAGAAAGAAAAGACCACAAAAATACAATTTTAAAAATATATTTCCTTCTATATATATATATTACCATACATATAGCATTCTACGTAGTTTCGGATATAACTTCCTCTATCCCCCTCTCCTTACCAAATAATTCACATTGCACGTAAATTGAAATCTAGGAAAATTATAGTCTCCAAATTAGACAACTGAAATACTGTCAGAAATTTGATATCTTAATGTCTTGACATTTTCTCCAATTGTTGATTCTTTGAGAGTTATTTTTACTTATTCAAATATAACTTAGTTGTATATAATTTCCGAAAT
>Ga0157364_1004612_pt1 | contig 13798 bp, 8 predicted proteins | sample AttsexASBM2_FD_111476 | JGI IMG/M metagenome (GOLD analysis project Ga0157364, IMG submission 111476) | Fungus gardens microbial communities from leaf cutter ant in Ribeirão Preto, State of São Paulo, Brazil - Atta sexdens ASBM2 | ecosystem: Host-associated > Fungi > Mycelium > Unclassified ... | reverse complement strand
TTCTACGTTATTTGAATCATTTCTCTGTATATATGTATGTATATATATATATATATATATATACATATATATATATATAATATATATAATATATATATATATAATATATAATTCTAAATTAAACGCGTTGTATCAATGTTAATTTCGATTACGTAGGTAATGTCATTACAGATGTTGTATAAATATTTTGTATCTTTGGCATTAATACCAACAGATGAAAAGAAAAATTTTATTATTAAAATATTACAAGATTTAATTAGATACAGATCAGAAAATATTTTTGTCGGGCATCAAAATAATTATGAAACTTAATTAGGAAACTTAACATGATGACCAATGTTGCAAAAAATTGTGATATTCTAGCAACTAGCTTGTGCTTCCTGCTTATTTTGCTAATTCAATAAAATTATTTTCAGGTGTGTATCAAACTAATTAAATTTTTAGAAATTTTAACAAACCGGGTATGCACTTTTATTTTTTACATACATAGATAGCTAATATTAAACAGGGAACGTATGTATGACCACTTTATGTTTTATTAATAGCTAATTCTTTTCAAAATACTGACGTTATGTTAAAATCATGCAGAAATTCGTACATAACTCAATTTTATTTTCATCTTTTACTGTGCCAGTAAATTTTTTATAGCTTTTCCAATCATAGCTCATAGATATCAGGTATTGTATCGTGAACGTCTAGTAGACGAAACGGTCCTGATGTAACGGTAATCGCATGGATATTATAAAAACGTCATATCGCCGCAAGCGGTTTTGCGGTTTCGCGAATTTCGACTGCCGCAACGCGCATTTCCTCGTAATTCCCCAATGTCGTTAGGAATCTCCGCAGATTCATTACCTAAAGTCGTCGAGCTACTGAGGTACTGTATCCTTGACATCGTACCGCCACGACACGCTTCATCGACGGTGTCAGGGGTCCCAGATACGCCGGCTGGAGACATTAATCAGCCCGACCCGCGGTGAGTCGCGACCGCGACATGAACCTCCCGCAGTCGTTACACGACGTTAAGTACTCTGCAATACGAATACCGACTTCATTCGAAATCTAATCCCATGTCAGTGATGAAATTTATCGCGCTCGCACGGCCAGTGGAATCGAACATAGCCGTTCAATGGTGATCCGCAGGATCGTATGGATTCATTCGTTTTTCATATGAATAACTGACAACGGGGATGTAAATAGCAGTGAGCGTAAAATTATCTTTTATGATCCTGTTATCTTGCGGTAGATTATCACCACACTATCGACTAACGTTTAATCTGTCGTTACAAGAATCCATTGATCTAATCTGCATCTTGTAGCATGTAAATTAAAATAATCCATTAAAGATTTATTTTGTTTTAGACAATACTATTAACCTTTAACCTGGAATAGCTACCTGCAGTAAGAAAAATATATTTAAAAATTCTTCTGTGAGAAATGTATTTATTTCATTTTGAAATAAATCTTTATTTAAATACGATGAAATAAAATTTTATTCTTAGCAAATAAGCTATCTATTTTATTTTTTTACAATTAATGAGATATTTTTTACAATTAATGAGATATATTTCACAGAAATATGTATTATTATCAAAATCAAATTTTTTTGTAACTAATAAATATCGGAAAAACATCGTAAATGACATTTGTTTTGCAATACTTTGATATTTTTTTCTCATTATGAAGTATTTTACGCCAGCGCAGCGGCGAAAAAATGTGAATTGTTATAAAATATTATTTTCTTTAACATATTTGATTTTTTTTTTTAATAACTTTTTTTAATAATTTTTTTTAATAATTTACTTACGAATCTTTAAATATGCAATTCTATCAAAAACTCGTAATAAAAAAGCGTTATAAATTAAAATCTTAATTTTTTCGAAGTACTGTCATAATAAGCTACGTGCTTACACTGAGAAAAAGATACTTAAAAATTTATTTGTGGGAAATATGTTTATTTCACTGAAATATATTTTTATATTTAAATACGGCGAAAAAAAATTTTATTCCTAGCAAATAAGTCATCTATTTAATTTTTTTTACAATTAATGGGGTATATTTTGCAAAAATATATATTTTGTTATCACGATTAAATTTTTTCGTAACTAATAATTATCGAAGAAAAAATCGTAAGATTTATTTTGCAATATTTTAGCATTTTTCTCTCAGTGTATTTCATTTTAATATTTGTTTTATATTTACTTTTTTCAGAAAATTATGATTAAATCCATATCCATAATGTTCCCAAATACTATCCACCAAATAAATCGAAATAATAAATCATTAATATAATATTATTAATAATGATGATTTTAATTGTGAAAACACAATTTAAGTAATTCTATAAATGAAAAGAATTAGAATAATTTCCGGATTAAGTAGATAGGTGGTAAGTTATATTTAAATTTTTATATGTAGAATATTTAGAACATTATTTAGAATACCCAAAAAAATTAATTTTTTGAGTTTTTTGGTTTTTTTAATAGTTATTTTATTTTTAATTTATATTTATTTTATTTAATAGTTATTATTTTTACTAGTATATTATTTACTAATATAGTTAAATTTCTTAGTTATCTTTCATGAGAGATAGAGGAATGTAAAAATAATAAACTTATTTATTTCTAGGCATTTGATCGATACTTTTTGTTTTCCTCTCCTAGAATAAGATTAAAAAAAATTGCACCTAATGATGTCTCATCTATTAGCTTAAAAGTAATCTAATCCGGTGAGTCCAACAATAAATCTGAATTTATTGAACTGTTTGCTACATGTCAAAACGTGGAAAAACAACTTTTATAGCTTTTACAAATTTTTACGGTTGTGTTATCCATTCAAGACTCATCCTTTAATAACATGAAAAACACTATCATTAAATTTATTTCACAGAAATAAGGATAACCTCACGTATCGTCAAAGACATTCTCACGTATCGTTCGAACGTTGTCAAATCGCGATAAAACTTCTGAAACAAGACGAACGATCGCGATTTCGCGAATAGCTCGAAATGACTACCGTGAATCCTACGGATTGTTGTCGCGCTGCAGCTCGTTTAGAATGCTGCGCGTCCTCTTTACACGCAAGAAGTTCTTCATAATAACAGTTAATTGGCCGGTTGGTCTGTGCTCGTAAGAGTTCGTGCCGGACAGTAGTCCAACGTGTCTGTCGGTCGAATGGTCCATCCATCCATGGCTAAAACTCGCGGGTATTCGAACGTCTCTCTCATTTCTTACTCGTTTGTCGCCGTAGGCTGCGAATCGCGCGCGTACATCCCCCTTGCAACGTGCAGTTATTGCCGATCGCGACGCAGTACACAGCTGCGTGCAACGCGGATGTAGATACGTGGAATCGTTAGATGCTTTTCTTTCGCGGTACTGTATCTTAAGGGTACGATCCTCGTCCGTTTGCCGTAACAGTCGGAATATTCTCGCGATTCGCTTTTTATTATCGTAAACATTATCGCTCGTATTACCTCTAGCGAGGATTGCTGGTGTCTATTAGTCTTCGACTTGTAAAGGAAGCCACGATTTCATTAACCGTTAACTGAATTAACAAGTAAATGAAACTTGAAATCGGAATAAATTAAAAATCTAATAATCTCTAAGATATTTTCCTTCCTTAAACGATAAATGTAAGTTAGGAATTTTGAGCCTTGAGCTGTAAATTATGTACTGTCTTTTTATATACTATCATGCATCTAAATAATGGCTCGTAAAGCAACTTTTTTTTTCGCTTTATGTGGTTAATGCTCTTAATCGTAAGAACTGTTAGTCTTAACTTGAATGCGTTAGTCTTAACTTAATTACAGCAAAAATTGCAACGATTGTGATTCCAGTGAAATTTCTTTTGCATCACTGTTCATCGAATATTTAATATAGCTTGTTTATATGTATTGCCTTCAATAATCGCGCAGTGACGCAGCTCGAATAACATTATCGAATAACCGCAGCTAACTAGATATTAAGTATTTCGTAACTTCTGATACAAAATGTGAACTTTTGATTAAAATCTGATTTAAATTTATTAATCTTGCACTCACATCGAACGGCTTATTTAATTAACGTCATCGTTGATTATCGCTTATCATCCACTCATCAAGCTCTTCCCTTTTTGCCGCGAGTTTGTTTCGTAAGTATAAAATATTTTGGCGTCGCGCCAACATGCATGCTTATTTTCGATACATTTTTCTTACCCGCTTTCAATCTCGTTTTTGTAGTCGGTATGAGTCATTTGAATCAAGAAAAGATTTGCGTACACGAATTACAGGGACTCGCCTTATCTTTTTTTTTTCTTTTACCTACCGCCCAATAATGAATCGGTTAACGAAAAAGTTAATGAAGATACAAAATGACCAGTCGCTCGGAATTCTATTAAAGAGCCTTTACTTCTTATCTCCATAATGAACGGTGCGATCATCGACGAAGGTTCCCTTCGTTTGACCATCAGGTATGAGAAATCTGAAGAGTCATCACCGCGCACAGCGAATCTCTTCGTTCAGCCCTGTCCACAGGTAGATAGGTGGATCCCTTTCGTATATACGAAGAGACGGATGAACGATTAACGTATCGTTCGTTTCTACATCTCAGAATGTCGAAGTCTCGTAAGGACATCAACGTGTACACGTTTACTAATGAAAACCAGACGCGACCATCCACGTTCCGATGAAGAAGCGCACGGGTGTTCTCTTTCTCGATCCGGAAGCGCGATAATATTTACACGGCTACTTGAACACCCGGTATGCATCGCGATGCTTGTCATAAACGGATTTAACCGCGTATTAAAAGGCGCCAGACGCAGGTGCGAAACGAGTCCTTATTTTCGTCTTTTCATAAGATTTATGCACGCGTGTTTGCACACAACGCTTAAGCAGAGTAAAATGCAAATGACTTTTTTTTATTAGTCTTTGTTACAATGTTCACCGATGGTATTTTAAATAAAATCACCTCGTAATTTTTCTCACTTAAAATTTTTCCTCGCTTGAACGTTTAATCTTATCTTATTGCAAAATATTTTCGGATTTTTTAATATTGTGCTACTTATATTCATATAATAATGATAATTATGTTGATCTGTAATTATGATGTTATTACAGTGAAGGAGAAAAAAAAATTAAAAAGTTTCGTTTCCTTCATTAATTTTTAAGTTGTCGTGTTGTTGATCGTTGCCTTTACATTCTTTTTATTGTCAAATAAAACAAGAAGATAAGACGCTCTTTGATCTTGAAACATTCAATCCATTTTATAGAGGTCACGAATCGTGCGCAGTAGGCAAAATGGATCCATAATAAGCCCGAGGGGATTTATCCATAAACCGTCGAGCTATTAATGTTCTTGGAGAATGGCTTACGCGCCATACTCATGTTTCTCATTGCAGAACATCGTATCGCGAGTAACGGGGCTGATCAATGCATTTCACTTTCGAGCAACGAGGCTCTTTGAAGCTACAAAAATTCGAAACTACCCGCGGTGATTTGAATTAAATTTTCATGAAAGCACAAATATTTCTTTACTCTTGAATATTGCCTTATTATTACATCGGAAATGAGTTTAGTGAATATCACAATTGAAAGTAAAATTTCTTGAAACAATTGTTCAATAGATTTCTATGTGAAAAATTTGAAATATAAAAAAATTTCGATTATTAATGAAAACGTTAGATATAACAAAAATTTCCGCCATTAAAATAAATAAAGTGAATAATAAAATATAAATATTTTAGCGCATTCGATTTGATAGAATTTCTTCTTTTTTAAAAGAAAAATTTTTTAAACTCTGAACTATCGTAGTTTTATAAATGATTCTTTCTCAGGTAGCAAACTGACGTTATTTGCCATAAATGACACTATAAAGACGTCATTTTGACGACAAAACATAAATAACGTCAGCTTGCTATCTTTGAGCTATATTATTTTCAAGGTTCATTATTTCCAAGGATTTCGCCTCTTTTACCATCAAAATTGAAAATTCATTCATAAATGGTTTGTCATTTAACATTAATAACAGACTTGACAGATTATATTTTTGTGTACGCACAGACTTGTAACTTATTTTAAATTCTTGGCATCTCAGAAATGTTCCAGAAATTCTCTTCATGACCAGTAATAATACTTCGGTCCATCCTCATTATTTTGCGCTACGGGTGGTTGAGTAAATGGAGAAAGGTGAATGAACAATAAAAAGAAGAAGGAAATAGGTAGATAATTTACATAAACGATAATCTATGTGGATTATATTATGTAAATGTTTTAGCTTAGAAATGTTATTATATTCTTTGAGTTTGCGTAATATAGAAGTAAACAATCATTATATATTCTTCGAATTCTTTTAAAAGCACGTTGGAATAGAGATAGAGAGTTTACAATATAATTAAATAAATTAAATATTAGGAGATAGAAAGTTTAATTATTCGCCATCATTTGCATCACAAAAATAAAATGTTTGTATTAAGCTTACTCTGTTGTTTTAAGGAAATGCAGTTTTCACAAGATAATTCAATTTAATAGTAGCCATGCAAAAATATGCGGCAGATTTATTAGATTTTATTATTCGAAAATATGAGAGTTGATAACTAACCGGAGACAGAGTGCAGGGTGCATTATCGGCCTCGTCGGTGCACGTCGACATTCTCCGGCGCCGTCTTCCGTTTCTTTTTTCTCTTCTCGTACTATAATCTTCTAAAATCCTTGTGCTTAAAATGCTTAAATGCTTGTTCTGATCGGCTAAATTGTCGTTGTCTTTAGGAATTGCAATTTTCTTTTGACGACGAAACCTTCAGCCTGATCTAGTCTTCGACTAGATGTCTACGTCTATGTAAATTAGTCATCGAGTATTATATCACAGGTTGCTGAGGGTTGTATGGCACGTTGTTTGAAGAAAAGCGGGCGATAAAAATCTGTAAGAAATACAAAGGAAAAAAGATGCTTAGAAGATAAAATTATCAACATTGTTATCTTCAGCATTAAATAATTAAAATAATTTATAGCTATTGATGACTTCTTACAAATACATTTTATCTATTCACTGTATTATAAGTAATCTAATCTAACGCATATTTAACGACTATGAAAAAGAAGATGAACCGGCAACCAGCGATTATCAGGGAAATGCAAATAGGTAACCCCATGTTTTCTCCGCATAACAAGTGGACGCCGGAACTGGAGAACCCACGTCTCGGTTTCGCCACGTGGCCCGCGGGAGGAGGAGAAGCTTGACGCACGCGGGATGCGTACTCCCGCGATTGGGAAACCGGAACCTGAGCGCGTGAGTGAGCGAGCAGGTTCGGCGTTATTCACTTATCGCCGGGCAAGGATCCGCGCGGATGTCGGTCAACCAGTCTGACACCGCGAATTCTACATCCTCGCGCGCGGTCTTGTCCAGGTGGATGGTTAGCAAAACCAGTCGGTTTGCTCTTCTCTCCGACTCGTTCATCTGCTCCTACTACTACGGCGGAGTAGGCGCGTGTGAGCGCGCGCGTGGAGGAGGGCGCGCGCGTAAAACTGGAATTCAGCTCGCGGGCACCGCTCTGACGGATAGACAGGTATAATAATAGATGTAACGAGGAAGCCGGACCATCGAGAGTGAACACACGGGACGGTGCCGGTTCTCAGTATCTTTCTCTTTCCTCTTTTCTGTCTCTTTCTCTTTCTTAGACTGCGCGTCGTCAATAATGGAGACGCGGTGATGTTCGCGAAGAAGGAACAAGACTGGTTGTTAGAAAGAAAAAGAGAGAGACCAAGAGAAACAGAGATAAATCGAAGAGGGTGGCGACGGAAAGTAGGTAGGTAGGTAGGTATCTACCTACTACGCGGAAGAAGGAGATTGGGGCGACCCAGGGAGAAGGAGTAGGTATGTACTGGGCCGGTATACAACCGCGAACCGGAGACGAGAAGCCAGAGAAGCAGGTTCAGAGGAGCCGGTCTAACCTGATTCTCAAAGGGAACCCTGCATCAGATTGGACCCACCACCGTGGGTCCGTTTGTATTTCAAGTACCTGTACGCCCTCGCTTCGCGTCAGTGGACGATACCTCTGGAGAACGGAGGACTCCGTCGAGTCGTACAAAGAGGAGGAAGCGTCTTCTTCCGTCAACGCGTCGCGCGAAGGCGATGTGTCTATCAGCGATCAGACGCCTTGATCGTGCGTTACACCTGCCGCCGATATAGATTCTAGACCTATCATCGCGCCGGTGTGCATCGCGGTGTTGCAATCGTGCCGACCGCGATTTGGTCGGTTAGAATCCATGGCATGCAGCTGTAACGGCGGAATTGCCGTTAAGTGTATCGAGAGTGAATTTCTAGAGATCTAGTGAGAGTTCCAGGTGATTCCCTTTGAGCACGGTACGGATGACGTCAGGATATGTTTATAATTTCTTAATGGTGTTCACTTAGATGTTGACCGTGACAAAGAGGCGCGATTTTTTTTCTCCAGCTTGCATCTATCACATAAAGTTGATTTTTTTATAGATAATACTACGTGCCACAAATACTTTTTCTCCGGCTTTATTAATCGTATCTATTTTTTTTTTTTAATGTGAGTGATGCTCTCGGATCCGTGGTTTTTTTACGCGGCATAAACGATTGTTAAGATTAACGGCATTTAAGTTTTTATACCTATTTTATTGAGTTGCCATAGTCTGATAACTTAAACTATTATAATACTCTTGTATTTGCAGACTATCTTTTTGTAGCTCGATTTAAAATACAGTTAAATTATTGATCTAAGATCCTTGTAATGATGTAACATTTCTCATTCGCGCTTTTTGTTAATTAATTAAGGATTATAATTCTAATTAAATCCGAATTACGTTGACTCTGGATTTTTTTTCGTTAAGTTTCCTGAGTAGAACTTAACGTAACACTAAAGCATATTTCTTTGTCTGTGATATATCGTGCAGCTTTTTTCATGCTCGAGCGAGAATGATGGTCTATTATTGGTCTATTATTTGCTCGTTTTGTACCTTTGTCATCGACTTTGACCTCCGCATTCAATGGAGCAATAAAATTTATAGATTTTAAATAACCGAAAAATTTTTAGATTTTTTTCTAATATTCAAAGCTTCAATTCATACCTAAAATTCTCGTAATATTTTTATCCTTAGTAAGTTTTAGTAAATCGATTAGAATATCTTCGAGAAAAAAAGTAATGCGACAACAATTCTTTAAATATTTATGCATTGTGTATGTGTCACAGTCAAAGTGTTGTGAGTATGTGAGTATGTTTACATATATTTTCCGTTAATTCTATTAGTTTAAATTATTAATTTTGACTATTAATTTACACTTAAATTTGAGTACATGAAATAAAACGTAGTTGTATTATTGTAAAAATCATTTGTCTCTGTAAATCTTTCTACTTATACAAAACTAGCATAGCTACATGTAATTCTATAAGTGTAGTCACATATATATTTTTACATTTTATGAAATATCTCAAATAAAAAGAGATTATCCGTCCACAAATTGTTATCTGATATTTACTATCTGATATCGTGTATTATTTTACATATTGTAAAAGGTAACAATACGTTAAAGTGTTGATAAGCGACAAAGAAAAGAAAATACGAAGCATTTTGCCGGCAGAATATCGTGCGGTAATCTCATGGTCTACAATTCTTCGTGTCCACTTGTTCACCGGTAGGTCACCTGCACGTCACCTGTGCGTCATCGCGCAGGTAGCCTCCAGCTATTGACAAAGATGCGCGCGCTATAGTAAGGCCTAGACTATCGTAATAAAACTGATGACGATGTGAAGATAATACTCACTCATTAGGATCGTATTAAAAGGGAGGGAGGAGTGTCGTCGAGCGGTAGAGTAGCCGGCGTATTCGCGAGAGCAGCTGCTGATCCGGTGGTTGCTTTACCGGTGAAGTGGATTATCACACGTGCATGTATACAAGGGGAGAGGGGAAGGTAGAGTAGGTGGTAGAAGTCACGAGGGGGCTAGTGGGGTAATGGGGTGATAGAGGGGGGAGATGGGGACCAACTACAAACTACTAAGTGTCCCTCCTATGTTCTGGATCACATCTCAATGGATGATAGTGTCACCACCTTCTCCATAGACCGAGGCGTCTGTCGTCTTGATGAATTCGCTAACGTGGGACTACTCTTCTTTCCAGGGCACCCTTCTTCGGGGGCCCGCAGTTGTCCGCTTGGTTGACTCTCGTTTTTGACCGGTGAAGCTGTTGGTTATTCTGCGAAATATTTCGGTAAGAAACTCTTCTTTGATCGCGTCGACTGTTCACCTGATGTCACTGTCGCGATTCACTACGCGCACATTATTACGTTAACATTTCTCCGAGTCTCAAGTGTCACATTCGGTCGTTCCGTACTCGTTTCGATATTTTTAGCGTACCGCTAAAAATCGATAATCCACAAATTTGTGCGTTAGTATATCCTATGGGACTTGTCCGTATCCTGTTTGTACTTTCAATCGCATAATCGCGCACCGGCTTGACACACACTCGCACGTTCACGCGCGCGACAACGACGACCGTCGCATACAATCACTGAGAAACTTGAAAACTTAGAAACCGAACTGAACTATACGAAAGATTTTGAAATTTAAACGTTTTTAATAAAAAAGACTAGGACTCACTAACTTTGCCTGAAGCAACAAACAGTATTTTAACCGTTAAAACCTTGGGTTGGACCACTAAACCCAGCAGCTTCACGGTGCTCTCTCGGATCGTTCTTTCGCCTCTCGAGATCAGCAATATGGCCGTCGCCGCTGCCGCCTCCCAGCATCACGCTGTTAGCTCCGTGCTTCGAATTCCCCCCCTCCCTTCCATTCGCGTCTCACACACGATCGCGCGTCTCTCTATCGCCTGCCCTCCCCCCTTTGTCTCTTTCTCTCTCCCACTCGTCCCCATTCGCATGTTTTCCGTCTACGGTCTCTCCATCCTCCCTCGCTCCAGAACCTCGTCCTCTCCTCACTCTCGCTCTTGCGTTTACCTGCGCATAACGCCTTCCCTTAGAAACTATCTCCCTTCGGCGTTTGCGTTTTTTTCTTTCTCTTTCTCTTTCTTCCGTTTCTTCGCCCTCCCACTTCTGATGGAGAAAGACAGAAAAGATGAAGAGAATGGTAGAAGACCCTCAAGCTCCTCTGGCGAGCCATCGTTCCTCTCTTTCTTTCTCTTCAAGTGTTCTCCCAAGGAGGACGGTGAGAGTGGTCGGCTGTGAGACGATCGGCAAAGTGCAAGTGGATAAGAGACACTGTTGAGAGAGAGAAAGAGGGGGAAGGAGAAAGAAAGACAGATGAATATTATAGGTACAGGTAGGAGGCTAGTGGGGTGCAGGTAGCCAGCATGACAAGGACAGTCTCGTAGCTCTCGCAGATGAGTGCGACCAGGATGGAACTATCTCTCCGCGACGTGTTACACAGATACAAACAGAACATCGAATCATCAACAAGGCGGGATCCTGACCACCCGGCATTATCGTGTTTCTGTAATCGTCTCTCTCTCTAACATACTACTTCTTTATCTTCTCCTCTTCGTTCAGCTACCTGCCGAGAGGGATATCCGACGAGAATTGCCGTGGGAGGAACGAAGATGATCGAGGTGTACGCACACGTGCATCATCACGTCTCTCCGTCCAATTTCACCGTCTTTCTGGCTTGTCTCTCTCTTTCTTCTCTTCTCCTTCCTTACCTCCTCTTTTTCTTTCCCTCTCTCTTTCTTTTTCGTTCTCTCGCTGGTTTCAGCTTCGCGCCGCGTTGCTAACTTGAGAAGGATACATGCGGTCGATGGTCCAAGCGGGACAAAGACGGTCGCGCAGACGTACGTTATCGCGGCGTCTTGGCGTCCTTCTTACTTCGGAGTTCATTCTTGTAGTTTCCGTCCCGCTTCGGTTTTACTACCTTGAGAAGGGTAGCCGCAGAGAGGACCACGATATAGAAACGAGAAGGAGGACACGCACACGTAAGATTATCGTATCTGAGCCCTGGCCGCCGCTTCCATCTTCTCTCTCTCCCCTTATCCTTCCCGCCTCGATTTTATAACGCTCGCTCTTTATCTTGCCACCTTGAGAAGGATATCCACATACCACAAACCGTATCCGAAAGGGATGTCTAACAGAAGGACGTGAAGTCATTTCATCGAATATACTCGCTAAACAGGCGTTGGCCGAATGATAATAGATGTCTCATGGGACGGAAAGATATCTTAGATACATGTATCTGTTATAAGTTTTTGTTTTACAATAGTATCTCTTTTTATTCGATTTATTTCTACGCAGGCTATAAAGAAAGCTTCTTCTGCCTGAAATTGTCTGCCTTGGATGATCGAGGCATCTTTCCGAGTCATCGTAAGGCAGACGCGCGTACGCACACATCAAATCCTCTCCTCTCATCTCTCTCGTCGAACGGACGTGACGAATGCGATGAACGAGAGAGAAAGAGAATGAGAGAAAAAGAGCTTCTTCTTTATGGAGAAGAGAGCTTTATCGTCTCGTCTCTTCTTCCTTTCTTTCTTTCTATCACCATTGCGAGAAAGATATCTGCGAGAGAGATTCGCTGAGACGAAGTACGTTCATATATGTACGTTCGATTGATTCTCTCTTATACGGGTAAGAGACGTCTACGCTGGACGCCGGATGCCGAAGAGAGCGAAGTTGCTGCCGCTGCTGCCGTAGTTGCGCGAACGGAGATGGACTCGGAATTGAAAGAGCAAGAGGGAACATGAAGGAGGGGAGAACATCGAAGATGGAGAGAGGATGGAGGAGGAGGGCGTATGCGTGAGTCCATGATGAGATGAAGAGAAGGAGAGATGAAGAGAGAGAGAGAGAGAGAGAGAGAGAGAGGAGGAGGAGGAGGAGGAGGAGAAAAAGAGAAGCTACATGAGTGACGAAGAGAACGGGCGTTGGCTACGCTACACGAAGGGAGATTAAAAGGAGAAAAAGAACATGGAATTAAAAGAGGAAAAAAAGAGGGAAGTCGGGGAGTCTAAGGGAGGGAGAGAAAGGGGAAGGAGAGAGGAATACGAGGTGGGAGAGAGAGAGAGAGAGAGAGAGAGAGACCTCGTGAAAAATGGGCACCCAGCAAGAGAGGACAGCCTCGGGCTACGTCGCACGATGCGACCCTGCTCAGGGAGGGATTCGTTCCTCGTTCGTGGACCCCGAACGCGCGTATATAGATCCGACCAATCGACGTTTAATCGCTCGTAGCCTAGCCCAAGTGTTTTCCTGGGATGAGAATTTCGAAAGGTACGAGCCAAACCTGGACCAATTTGAATTCTTCGAATTGCGTTTGAACCTTCTTCTTAGAGATAGCTCGAACGCAACGCTTTCCGTGGATAAAGATAATTCAAACCCGCGCGCCTCTTTCCGTGGGAATCGTCACGATCTCTGCATGCTTATGTACAGCGTGGGTGGCTATGCACACACTTGCGTAGGTGATTTGAATGATAGAAGAGGAGTAGGGAGAAACGACGATCTTTGAGAGGGGTGAAATCCCTCTGCGAGTGGTTCGAAATATATAAATACTTTTCTTCCGGTCGATTTCTTAGCTCCACTTTCATGATCCATGGCGTATTGTGTGTAGCGAATTAAGTACAAGCATATCCTGTATCAGCGAATACGCTAGCAGAACTAACTGCCAAGCAAATCATCTTTCAGCATCGCGTTAGACGAAGGATTGGTCCCAGACGAGTGCGTTTACTTACGCATGGCTTTCTACTATTGACGTCGTGAAAGCAGATCGAAGTCCGATTCTCGCCGAGAAAATCTCTCTTCTGTTCTTCGTATCTATCGACGCGCGCGCGTAGTCGTAAAGTCGCCTTCCGCGCCCACCTTTCCGCCGTATATCT
>Ga0157364_1004611_pt1 | contig 13799 bp, 14 predicted proteins | sample AttsexASBM2_FD_111476 | JGI IMG/M metagenome (GOLD analysis project Ga0157364, IMG submission 111476) | Fungus gardens microbial communities from leaf cutter ant in Ribeirão Preto, State of São Paulo, Brazil - Atta sexdens ASBM2 | ecosystem: Host-associated > Fungi > Mycelium > Unclassified ... | reverse complement strand
TTTTTTATATAAAAAAATATATATATATATATATATATATATATATATATATATATATATATATATTGCAAAAATTAATTAATTATTGTTATTTATGAGCACAAGTTTTAGTGCAAGTTAAAAGTTTTAAATAATATTATTATTAAATAATTGAAAGCTATACACATATATTAATAATAAAAATATTTTCAGTTATTAATTTAAAATTATTCTAAAAAGAAAGTTTTAATTCATTATTTAAGTTGAGGGAGTTTCATCAGTTCCATTTGTATAATATAGTTAATAGTAGGAACGCTCCTGAGATGAAGCGATTGTTTACATCTGACGATTCGTTGCTAGGCAATGCGCGACAAGAAGAGAACAGTAGAAATGTCGCCAATGAAATCGAGCCGAAATGTGTAATAAATCCCAGCTCTGCTTTAAACCCTTAAATCTTAATATTTAATTCCCATGTGCGATTATAGGAAACGAGGATTATGTTATCCCTCCCCTCCTCATCAGATGGCGTTGCTACCTGGATGTTTCAGATATTCCATCTATTTTCGCTTTGACCGGAATTACTGTTAGTTCTGCGGCAGGTGCCATTATTACTCTAAGAAGAAGATAAGTATACTGTATAATGCCCGTGTCATACTACGCATTGGAGACTGAGAATTAGAATTCAGCTAATTAAAACGAACTGGATTAAAATTAAAACTACCTGATTGGTCGAATTCTAATCTTTAATTTGCAATCTTCAATCCCCAATGCATAATATGACATGGCATTAGACCGAATCAGATTACGCATCGAAGAATGAGATTGAAGATTGAAAAATTCGTCAAACAAAGTTTGACCAATCAGAACAAAAGGAGCTAAAACTTTTTTGTCCTCATTGGAACGAATTGGTGAAATTTTAGTCTTTAATCTTTAATCTCAATCTTCAATGCATAGTCTGATTCCGACCTTACGCACCTTGTGATTTCATCCTGCGCGTGCGTTGATCCGTATGCATTAATTTGATACCGTATATTGTCGCCGTATGTATGAAACTCTCTTCTCTTCTCTCAAGTTTTTTCCTATGACACGCGCCGGAAACAATCAGAAGTCTATAATTCATGTAAACGCGAATTGTGAACAATACCTACACATGATAAGTGAAACGTGTTTTTATATAGCATAATCAACAGTGTGTCGCATTTCGGAGACAGGTATGACATATCTTTAAGTACATCATAAACATTGTGATAAAAGAATGATGGAAATTGCGCACATTGAAAAAAAATTCACGATAACATAACAGATATTACCTTTTAAAACTGACATTTTGAAGAAAGATCAAACGGAGCATTAGAATATTAGAATACGTATCTAGGCTCACGTATGTCGAGTTGTATCGGTTACAATGTAATCATTTTATTTACATGCCATGTACATCATCTTGTACAAAAATCTTGACGAAAATCGTTTAGATTATTTTATAATAGAGGTTATAAGATGTTTCGACTGGTAGAGAAAGTTTGAAAATGCGAAAATGTGTATCCTTCGCAAACGTGCATGATATGGAGATATAGCGACGGATAAAATATAAATTAAATTATTATGATTAAATTCGTAAGTCAGATCGAACGTACATATGTATAAAATGTCCACAACCTTTTAAAAAACGATTGGGAGATACGATTAGATATTGATATGTTATAAGGCATTATCTTTACAGTATACATATTTAACATATTTAACATAAGAAATATTTTATTTCTGTAATTCATTCTGTAATGGCACAATTTATGTTACTTTTTATAATAAAAAGTTATACATGTTCTGAAAATTATTCTGTATCATTTAACATATCAAATCAAATACCTTCAACATTATCTTTGGTTTAACTTATTTAAATATTTCATAAAATAAATGTTTTTATTTATCAATTTGATAGGATATAGCATTTTTTGAAGTTATATTAATATGTGATACATATTAAGTTTAAAATTACATTATTATAGATTGACATTATGTTATTCATTACAGAGTAATAAGATTCTTGAAAAATGAATGGAATTATTCCCGAAATGGAACAGATTATTAGTCAACTTGAGAGGGGTACAGTAGTGACTAAATTCTTTCCAAGAAAACGACCGGAAAAAAAAACTTTAATGATAAGGAGAGAAACTAGACAAATTGTTTGGTCAAGGAGTACGACTTTTAGACCTTTCGATGGTTCAGGTATGATTCTGTCTGCATGCACAAATCTATGGAATTTCAATTCTATTTATCTAATATTTTTATAGATATACATAAATTTATACATATACATAAATGTCTATAATAGAAATGGATAAACATTGTGATATTGCAAATATATCACCTACAATTGATTCACAAATGTAAAAAAAATTTCTTGTGTATTATTATGATACACACACACACATACACATATTTCTAATAACAATTTTAAATTTTGCAATCGATTAAATTTCATCTGTTAATATTCTTATATAAGGATTAATATAGTATCACATTAATATATATCTGCGATATAAATAAAATGTCTGGACTGTGAAATATATAAAAAATACATATTATCATGTATATATTGTTATCATTATGCATATCTATTATAGAATAAGATCTATTATATTTATTATAGATCATGATATCATAGAATAAGATTTACAAGGAATTGTAGATACTACATATTTATTGAATTATGCTGTGATTGTTTAAATATTTATTTTAATTTATTAAATATTATTTATTTACAGTGGAGATAAGAGAGGTCAAAGAAGTTAGAATAGGAAAACAATCTAAAGACTTTGAAAAATGGCCTGAAGATGCTAAAAGAATTGAAAATTTAAGATGTTTTGTGATATATTACGGATCGGAATTTAGATTGAAAACTCTTTCAATATCTGGTAAATATGATATTTTTTGGTTACTTTAAGGGTTGGTTACTTTTGCTAAAACATATTTATGTCAGCTCTTAGTGAGAAAGAATGTGAGCTATGGATCAAGGGATTGCGTCACTTGGTACAAGACACTATAAATGCACCATATCCATTACAAGTTGAAAGATGGCTTAGAAAAGAATTTTACGCAATGGAAAATTCTCATGAAACGCAAGTTTCTTTTCTAATACAATTTACTTTTATATTTTACATATTTCTCTCTATATGATGATGGATGCAATTTATCTATAGATTATTTATGTATCATTATATACTTTTTTTATATCAATATATAAAAAAATTATCATTAACTATCATTTTCATGTTTATTATACCGACTGACAGGGTCACGTTGAAAGATGTAAAAGCACTTTTGCCTCGGGTTAATTGCAAAATTGCTACAAATAGACTCAGAGAATTGTTCCAAGAAGTAGATATGAGAAACCGGAATGAACTTGGTTTTGATGATTTTGTCATTCTGTACCATAAACTAATGTTTGATCAAAATGTGAGTAAATATTGTAGTATTCTTGTGTATAAAAAGAGATCAGCGTCAGCACTTATCTGTGTACAAATTGTAATTGGTATAATATTTTTTACAGAATCTCGCAGATTGGCATAAATTGTTGAATTATTCTAAAACTGGACAAACTATTACGCTCCAAGAATTCCAAAATTTTTTAGTAACTGAGCAACAAGATAAATTGGGAAATAATGAGTTAGAAATATCGCATTTCATTAGAGACTATTTGCAAGATTCTCAAAGAGACATACAAGAACCATACTTTACTTTTTCAGAATTTATAGACTTCTTATTTTCTAAGCATAACGACATATGGAATCAAAAATTCAATCAAGTTTCTCAAGATATGACTCGACCCCTTGCATATTATTGGATAGCATCATCGCATAACACGTATGTAATTTTTAAAGAAATGAAAATGCATATGTTCTAACTACTTGGACTATATATGTGTGATTTTCTAGATACTTGATGGGAGATCAGATTAGCAGTGAAAGTAGCTGTCAGGCTTACGTCCGTGCGCTGAGAGCAGGGTGCAGATGTATAGAGCTTGATTGTTGGGATGGTCCAGATGGAATGCCATTTATATTTCATGGACACACTCTCACCACTAAGATCAAATTTTTGGATGTTATTAAAACAATTAAGGAGCATGCTTTTGCTACATCTGAGTAAGTCTCAAAAAGAAAAAAAGCAAAGATGAAAAGAAACAATCAAACTAATTATTTTTACACAGCTATTATTTTTTTATTGACGTTTTATTTACGTAGATATCCTGTTATTTTATCTATCGAGGATAATTGTACTTTACCCCAACAACGTAAAATGGCAACGACTATGCAAGAAGTATTTGGTGACATGTTGTTAATCCAACCTGTTGACAAGAATGAAACTTGTCTACCTTCACCATACGCATTACGTAGAAAAATTTTGTTAAAACACAAGAAACTTCCTGATGGTGTTGATGAATCCTCATTTCTTGTTCGAAATGATGAAAGCAGACAAGAGATGGATCTTAGAAATACCGTAAAAAATGGGATTCTTTATCTGGAAGATCCAATTGATAGAGAATGGAATCCTCATTTTTTTGTATTGACACAACAAAAATTATTTTATACAGACACATTTTCAAGAGCTCAGGAAACCGAACACGATGACGATGAGGAAAACAGCATTCGGAGATCATTAGATGTATGTACATTATATACATATAAAAAAATACAAATTAGATTCATTATTAATTGTGATTTATAATCAATATTGGGTAAGTTAATATATATTTTTTTAATAAATTAAGTTAAAGTTAATAGTTTATCAAATTAATGTAATTAAATTAAAAGTTGAATGAACAAAAAACTAACTCAGTTAAAGATTGATATAATACTTTAAGATGTAATACTTACATTACTTGAATTAACTCAAGTTAAATAAAAAGTTAATTTTGAAAATCATTTTTATTGTTTTTTTTTTAGTGTAAAAATGAGAATATCTTAATTTTTTAAAAATTGGATTTCTTTAAATAATTTCTTAAAAACAAAACAATTACAATATAGATTATCAGATAAATTTAATATTTTATTTGTAAATTATATGAAATAAAAGTATTTTTTGTACAATAAAAAAACTGATTTTTAATATTTTTACATAAATATTTTCATATTTATATTATAAAAGAAAAATAAAATGTTATTTTTAAAAATGTAAATAATCTTGTATTCCTCTTTGTGCTGATCATGCCTATTTTTTGAAAATTATATATAAATAAAACATTTTTATTCTTTATCGCTTAGACTTAAAACAAGAATAGCATAACACAATAGCATGATAACATTCCCTAAATGCAGACCCAATCCATGTTCATCCTTGAGCACTACGAGCATCGCGCCCATCATACAATTATTGAGCTTTTTTTGAAATGAATTCTCCAACGTTTAAGATTTTATAACAAATAATATGGTATTAATTGCAAAATATAATATAGCATTTAGAGAGATAAAAAAAAAACTAACTTAAAAAAAAGTTAATAAATTAACGTTTAAAAGTAACTAAATTAAGTTAAAAATTAACTCATTCATATTTTATTTAACTTTTAATTTATTGATTAGTTACTACCCAATCTTGTTTATATAATATAATAAATATAAATGTGTGTTAAACATTATGTTAAAATAACTTATATTTTAAAAAATTCTAAAAGGGCGCGCCAAGTGATGAATTACATTTTGGAGAGAAATGGTTTCATGGAAAATTAGCAAGAGGAAGAGAAGAGGCTGAAGAATTACTACGACGTTATTCCTATCTTGGAGACGGTACTTTTCTAGTTCGACAATGTGTTACATTTGTGGGCGATTACTGTTTATCATTTTGGCGTAAAGGAAAGGTGAACCATTGTCGTATTAAATTGAAGCAAGAAATGGGTCAAACGCAGTATTATCTTATTGACACCAATTGTTTTGACAGTCTGTACAGTTTAATTACTCATTATCGTAATCATCCACTTAGAAGTCAAGTGAGTGCGATATATTATAAAAAATACAATGTATCATTGTGATAAATATATTCTATATATACGTGGGTCATTCGATAAGGTAAAAATCTTTATGAATAAATCTTTTTGACATGACAGCTGGAAAGTATCATTCTTCAAACTCTTCTAGGTTAAATTTTGACATGACAGCTGGAAAGTATCATTCTTCAAACTTTTTCAGGTTAAATTTCAATCAGAATTGGTGCGTTGTTCATGTTTGATAGTTGTTTAAAGAGAGCGAGAAATTAAGCATGCCGTGTATAAAAATAAAGAAGAAACGAATTCCATGCAAAATTAAGTGGATAAGGAATCAATTCTCGAAGCCAAATTCTGCAATTTTGCACGAAATCTTTTTTTTTTTTCATTTTTGTACGCGGTAACTGTTAAATTTTTCACTCGCTTTAAATGAACGTGAATAATGCATTAATTCTAGCTGACATTTGATCTGGAATAGTTTAAAGAATCATAATTTTCAGATATTATGTCATCAAATGAATTGTTATACCATTTTATAAAGATTTACTAAACTTATCGAACCTCATACACATGTGCAAATGTGCGTATACATCCTGAATCAAGAACAAAAGTATTTGTTTTGAAATAAAACCATGAAATATATATGATTATCTTTGATGAATAGGAATTTCTAATTACACTACAAGAACCAGTGCCTCAACCAAACAAACATGAAGAGAAAGAATGGTGGCATCCCGAATGTACTCGACTCGCAGCAGAAGAAATGCTAAAGCGTATCCCTATAGATGGTGCATTTTTAGTAAGACCTAGTGAAAGAGAAAGTAATTGCTACGCAATTTCATTTAGGTATATTTCATTTAGTATATTTCCTTAAAGCTTGTTTTCTATATAACTTTAGATTTTATATAGTCAATTTACTTCTCGTAAACTATAACACATGTAAATTATAATCTATTATTATAGAGCGGAAAAGAAGATAAAACACTGTAAAATAAAACTCGAAGGGAGACTCTATACCACTGGAACCGTAGAATTTGAGAGTTTAGTTGAACTAGTCAATTATTACGAACGGCATCCATTGTTCAAAAAAATTAAATTAAGTCATCCTGTTAATCAAGATGTTATTAGAAGAATGGGTTTGGTATGTGCATTTACTTTTGTTCGATTTTTATTCGAAATTCATATATAATATGTAAATATATCAAATTGCTAAAGGATATGAAATAGTGTAACATTCCTTTTCCTCTGTACTTAGGATAATGATGATGGATCTGTTTATGGCATCCCAGGTTATATGGATCCTACAAGCTTTACGTCAAAAGTAAGCTTTCCGAAATGATGCCGATAATTATCAAGTTTATATTTACCAATTCTTATAATATAATAAAAATATATGTAGAAATATTTTTTCATAAAAGTAGATGTTAATCATAGATGTGTATAATTCAATATATTAATATATCGAATTATTTTAAAGGTTACTGTTAAGGCTATTTATGATTATAAAGCTAAAAGAGACGATGAATTGACCTTAGTCAAGCATGCTATAATTACTAACGTTAATCCACAAAATGGAGGCTGGTGGAGAGGTGATTATGGTGGTAAAAAACAACATTGGTTTCCTGCTAATTATGTAGAACAAATTGATCAACAAGAATCTCAAGGAGACGTAAGTTTTGAATTTTACATTTAAGCATATGAATGGTCAGAAAAAACTAATGGTGATATTAAAACACACATCATATCATATAATTAAGTCTGCGGCACACACAATGCTCGTTTTCCTGCTGGATTGTTAGCTGGATTAAAATCTTGTCATCGTATTGGCTGCGATGCTGTCAATGCCACAGGCTTTATTCAAAGTTTATGATATAGTGTATTACATCTAACTTTAAAGAATAAGTGTCTTTTTCTTTTTTTTTTCTTTTTTTTTTTAGTCAACGGATTCTATGATGCTTGGTAGTTTGCAAAAAGGTTCATTAGATATTATGGGTGCTGTGGTAGAATTAACAGTTGGGGAAAGACCAGGTTTGGAATGGATTTTAAGAATACAAAATCCCAGTATGTGTTCAGTATTTGAAGTCGCGACGCCTTCGAAAGATGCTGCGTTAGAATGGATGTCAAGTATCAAAGAGACTGCACAAAATGCAAGTGTTAGGGTAAATATATAATTTCCTTTTATATAAAATTTAAATATTATTCAGCATCGTGCACTTTTTACTGCTTTTGTTAGGAAAGTCAACATAAAGAGATGGAAAGAGCATGGAGAATAGCCAAGGAAATGTCTAATCTTATAGTATATTGTAGATCAGTTGCATTTAACATAGAACGAATAAGAACTAAGGGATATACGTTCAATGAAATGAGTAGTTTCCCTGAAACAAAGGCTGAAAAATTAATGTGTCAACAAGAAAATAAATTTTTTATAAAGTATCATCAGGTAATAAATATCGAGAGATAAAGAGAATATAGATGGATTAAAATAATGAAATACAAAAGTAGATATTTAGTAATAAATTGTTTTTCTTTATAGGTTCAATTTAGTAGAGTTTATCCAAAGGGCCAACGAATCGATTCATCTAATTATAATCCTATACCAATGTGGAATTCTGGTTGTCAGATGGTAGCTTTGAACTATCAGACTGGAGATAAATCAATGCAATTGAATCAGGCTAAGTTTAAGGAGAATGGCAATTGTGGCTATTTATTGAAACCAGAATTCATGTTTAGACATGACTTTAATCCATATGACAAAAATACATTGTATGGAGTTGAATCACTCAAAATCAGCTTAAAAATTATTGGAGCGAGACATTTAATGAGATCGGGAAGAGGCACTGCCAGTCCATCCATCGAGATCGAAATTATAGGCGCAGATTTTGACTCTGGAACAAAATTAACAACAAGGACGATACGTAAATGTCTATATTTCAAATTATAATTTTATCAAATACTACATTAATTCAATATAATTTTTCAATTTACAGAGGATAATGGATTTAATCCAATGTGGAATGAAACATGTGAATTTGAAGTATTCAATCCATATTTTGCTCTTATACGATTTTTAGTACAAGACGAAGATATGTTTGGCGACAGCAATTTCATAGGACAAGCTACTTATCCTGTAGGTTTAATCGTTATTTATAAAAATATTTGATAAATATGCCGAATAGGGGAAACAGTTCCGATGACTTTAATTGACCCTGACATATATTGTTAAGGACGTGATCCTGAATGACCTCCACCAGGTTTTAGCCATCGCTCGTCATTTATTAAAAATTTATTAATAAAAAAAATTTTTTAAATGATGTCCCTTTTCTACTATATAAAATAGAATTTTCTGCTTTAAAATATATTAGGTGGGAAAAAGTTCATGGCATTTTTCCCGTTAGATATAACGGGAAAAACGCCACGAACTTTTTCCCACACCTAATATTTTACAACTTTCCATGCGAAGCGATGGAAAGTTGTAAAATATATTTACTCTCACCTTATCTTCCCCCTGCCAAGGGAACCACACGATTTTCCATATCTCGCCAAGTTGCTTCGCGTGGAAAATCGGACGCTTCTTGGCAAGGGAAGCGGCAGGGTGGAAGTCATACGCACTGAAGCAGAGTGAGGAACTGGGGTGAAAATCGCTTCGCGCGAAAGTCTACGTAAACAAGAAAGGGTATAGAATAGTTTTTAATATTTATATGTAGCAGAAATAAAAACATTCCCTGCTTTAACAATGCAAATTTTCTGTTCTAAAATACAAAAATTATATAAGAAATTATATAAGAAAATATTTTGTTAAAGCTGGGAATTTGTTTCATCGGAGCACAGTTGTATCCAAAAGTTAGATTTTATTGATGAATTCTTTTTGTTAATAACTTTTTAATGAATAACGAGCGACAGCTAAAATCTGGTAAAGATCACTCAGGATCATGACCTTGACAACATATGTCATCAGAGCTGTCTCCCTATTCAGCTAAATGTTAACCAAACATTTATGTTTAACGTTTAGAACATTTTTACTTAAAACTTCGTTTCCTATTCAAACTTCATTTTGTTCAGGTACGCTGTTTAAGAATGGGATATAGAAGTGTTCCATTAAAAAACATATATAGCGAAGATCTTGAGCTTGCTTCCTTATTAGTACACATCAATATTGCAACTCCATCGGTATTGAGATATTTCATCCAAAGTTATTTATTATATTGATATTTAAATTAAAATTTATATGACTGTTTTTATATTTTAATGAAATTTTTTTGTCTCTTATAGGTACATAATACATAAAATAAAACAATCAAGATTAAACCTTTGTTATAGAATATTAAATATGCAAGCTAGCAAAACTAGTAAATTAGTATATGAAATAAGGTATTTATAAAATATATGAGTAGATATTTATCTTAGATAAATTCTGTTATATGTGCACTAATATATCATCTGTTTATTTTAGATGATACAAATTTACAAATCATTGTAAGTGAAACGTATTGCGCTAGTATATAATAATATAAAAGTAACATATGTTTTAAATCAGACTATATCACATATCGTTAAAAGACTGTATATATTTATGTTGCATTATGATAAATATATATATATATATATATTGCAACAATTTGTTAAAAGTATTTCTGTAATTACAATATGAAACAAAGATAAATAAATAAATATTCTCTTATTGAGAAGAACAGGGGGGAAGAATTAAAATTTAGATTAATTAAAAAATAGACTCAGGAAAGAGAAACAATATACTACTAGATTTTATCGCTATGACATATAGACATTATTCCAGTTGTAACATATTTTATTTTATTATATATACAGGGTGTAATTTTTTGCTAAGCGTTTTTGTGTAGAGTGGACTAAACTGTGTCGAAAAGTCCTCTATCATTTTGCAATTTTCACAGTTAACAAGATATTAAGACTCCTGAGTAGTCAATTATATTGAATCATGACGTCAGAAGCGAGAAATGACACATTTTTTATTACATGCCATTTATAAATAAAGATAATTTAAATAAAACAAAATGATAAAATTGTTTTAAAACATTTGTAAAAATGGACGAAAACTATGCTTATCCCTCCCTGACAGTCAATAAATAATCGTAAAAAGTGATAAAAGGCATGAAGTGCTTTTATTCAATGCGCATACGTAGCTTATTTTACACGTGCCTCTTTACTTTTTATTTATTGATTGTCAGGGAGGGATAAGCATAGTTTCTGTCCATTTTTACAAATGTTTTAAAACAATCTCATCACCAAGAAACAAAAATTGTTTATTTTCTTCTCATAGAACTCTAAGAATTTTTTTCAGAATTTGTTATGAACTTTTTAGTGCTGCATTTTCTTATTGGCAATTATTTTTATCAACATGAGAAAATATAGTATTAAAAAATTCTGAAAAAATTCTCAAAACTTTATGAGAAAAAAATTAACAATTTTGGTTTTTCCTTGTTTTTCTGTAAAGTTAATAGTGTTTGAGTAAAAAATTATTGAAAACCAATATTCAGTGATTTTTAATAATTAATATCTTGTTAACTATTGCAAAATGGTAGAGGACTTTTTAATTCAGTTTAGTCCTCTCTATCTAATACTACAAGAGGTCTTGGCAAAAAATTTCGTTACATCCTGTGTATATAGGATGTTCCACTTTAAATAACGATCTCAAATTTCTCTTAAACAGTACATTTTAGAGAAAAATGTTTCAGACAAAAATTTTGTAACTTTGAGAGGAACATAAAGATGATATCATTGATTTCATCTTGGGTAGCGTTGTCAAGGTGAGGGCAAAGTCACTTCAAATTTTTTTAATGGAATTTTTCATTACATATTCTTGTAGCTTATTCTTCTCTGTAACTTACCTTGAGAGCTTTTCAAAATACGACTTGCAAGTTACAGCACCGTCGACATTAGCATTACACAAGATATGCGATCGATAGCTAAAACCTCAAGAATTTTTGTTCAAGATCATGACCTGGATAACATTTGTCAAGATCAAGGTCATTAGAGGTTGTTCTTATTTTCATTTTTGCACTGAAAATTTCTATATAAAAATGAAAATAAGAAGTACAATCTCCAATGGTCTTGTTCTTGACAAATGTTGACAAATGTCTAGGTCAAGAATCCTGAACAACATTCAAGAAATTTTAGTCATGGTCGGACACATTGGGTAATGCCGACAGTACTGTAACTTTTAAACCTTATAACTCGCAAAGTATTTAATGAAAAAAATATGTTATTATAGTGTTTTGAAAAGCTCTCAAGGTACGCTACAGAAGAATATATAATGAAAAATGAAAGATTTCATTTCAAAAATTCGAAGTAATCTTGCCCTGACTTTGACACCATCCAAGGTCAAACCAATGATATCATCTTATGTCCCCCTCGAAATCACAAAACTTTTGCTTGAAACATTTTTCTCTAAAATGCACTATTTAAGAGAGATTTAGGTCGTCATTTAAAAGGACACCTTGCATGTGTGCGTGCGTGCGTGCGTGCGAGCGTGCGTGCGTGCGTATTACATTTTTTAACAATTTGTGCTATTAAACCGTTGTGTGGCGGTAGGAAGTAATTCTCATTTTTTTCTTTTTCATTTTTACAATAATTTTAAAAAATTAGTTATTAACAGATTAATCATATTTTTCTGATACATTAATACTTTATATGTTTTTATGGTCTTTATACTCGATTATTCATTTTTCTCTAATTATTTTTAATTATTAAAGAAACAAGGCTAAAAAAAAGAGTAATTTTTATGAAAATTATGGTTTCTTAAAAAATATTTCAGATAAAAAGCTCAAAATTTTAATGAATATTTTTTTTTAATTTATATGTGCAAGATTTTTTTATAAAAATTTACATGTAAAGATAAAAATTACACATTTCTTGTAATAAAAGTTCCTTCTATAATAAAGGATGCACTGAATATAAATGACTAAAAAGAGTCACTAAAGTTTTCGAGAAATGAAGGGTTAAAATCCTCTCTTAAAATCATATTTTAAACTCGTAATCATCTTCATAAATTCATAACGTATGAACGCATGAATAATTTTTGAGGCTATGACGAGTATTTTCTTCAGAAATAAAAAAAAAAGGATTTTATCATCATGTCATGATCTATTGCTAAAGCCACGTTTCATGAAATTTGCAGTTCACTTCATCAAGACTAAGAGCGCTGATATTGAGTATCAATGCGCTACTTGCCCTAATGAAGTGAATGGCAAGGATCATGAAACGTTGGCATTAGCAAGAAATCACAGTATAAACTAGATATTTCAGCAGTTTTGGGGAATTCCGACATTGAAACTTAGACATTTATATTAATAATCTGAAAATCCTTTGTGTATCTGATTTATATTTATTTATATTTATTAGACTTATATTAATTATCTCTATATGGCAGTCATATTGGATCTGTACTGTTTAGAATTTTTGAAATTTGGATAAAAGTTTATATTAGCCCCCCCACCCTCCCCCCCCCCAATGCCTTGACCTTGATATATTGCCAAGGTCGTGATTCTGAATGAATTTTAATCATTATTCGTTAAAAAATTATTAACAATCAAAATTGGTAATTATTTGAAAAATTAATAACGGAAATATAATTTCCCTATATATACAATATATATATATATTAGGTGTACAACTTTGCTTCCGCCGTTTTCCTATAGATGGCTTTAGCGGTAAGTAGTAGTCGAAATAAATAGATCATAGACGTCATACGATAAACTTGGACATCTGTCAACATAACCCCATAGAAACATTAGTCGATTTGTGTCTGCATCATAAAGTTATTCTCGATTGAAAATGTCAGTTTACGAGCTAAATTCTCGTCATTTGCGGGAGG
>Ga0157364_1004610_pt1 | contig 13801 bp, 6 predicted proteins | sample AttsexASBM2_FD_111476 | JGI IMG/M metagenome (GOLD analysis project Ga0157364, IMG submission 111476) | Fungus gardens microbial communities from leaf cutter ant in Ribeirão Preto, State of São Paulo, Brazil - Atta sexdens ASBM2 | ecosystem: Host-associated > Fungi > Mycelium > Unclassified ... | reverse complement strand
ATGTGCATCAAACGTCAAACCATATGGCATTTTAGAAGGCCAAATGTTAACGCTTTAAAACCACAAAAAGGCGGGAAGATATATAAAATTTAAATTGTTATTTCGATTGTATCAAATCTAAAGTTCAGAACTTTTTTGTACACCTAATATTTCACTTAGTCTTTAGTAGAGTAATTTCATGTTTTTCATTCAAATGAGAAAGATAAACAATATATCTACAAGTCTACATTGGCTAGAATGTCAAAACCAGTAACCAAACTTAATTGTTTATCAATTAATTTGTATGATATTATACATATGTATATAGTTTCTGAACTACCGAGATATACAATACGTATATTAATTTTCTTTATAAGAATTCTAATTTTTGAATAATAAATCTTTAACCTTTAGTTATAACTGACCAGTCTCACAATTTGTACTCGTTTAATAAGATTTATACTAGATTTTCCGGCACACGATAGCTGAATGATCAGTACTTTCTAACTATGTAGTTATACTAGGACCATTAGCCGAGCCGGTAATAGCAACTTGTCGACACTTCTCGCGGCCTTACACGTTAAATTCGACTCTTAAGTGTGACATTGGAAATACATTGCGGTATATACGTCAAGATGTCGATACTTTATAAGAAAATTTATATTATTCCTATATGAAAGAAAAACTATGCAAACTCCATTTTATGAGCGCTAAATCTTTTAACGTCCAGTATAAATGAAATCTTTGAATGGAACTAATGTTATATTACTCAGGATTGCCACAGACCTGAAAAACCGAGAAAAGTCAGGGGAAAATGTAAAAAAATCTGGAATTTTTATTTGCTCACAATTTCCTTAAACTGCTCCTATTTCAGATAATTATTATAATTTTTAAATATTATATTTGACGTTTATAGTAAAATACGTTAAAAACTCGCATACTTTAAACAATTTTAATAAAATAATAAAAATTTATATTTTATTCAGTATTTTTATTTGATCGTCCTTTTTCGTAACTATAATACATTCTTTTTTCCAATACTAATTTATTTTTGGTTAGCTTGAATTTGCAATAAAATTTTATTGTGCTATTAATTTATTTATTATTTATTTATTATTATAATTTTATATGCCTTTTTATATTGTTTTTAATAATATAAGCTAGCTTTCCTACAATTCTTGACTTTAAATGTGTTAAAATTTACATATTTTAGATTAGAAAGTTTTTCATTTTTATCTGGAAAACTTGGAAAATCAGGGAATTTTAAAATTTATTTTCTGTGTCTTTCAACCCTGATTATAAAAGACATTTTCCAAAGAAATTTTCCAAAGATAAAATTATTAAATATTATAAATAAAAACAAAAACTTGTAATCAAGTTTTTTATATTCAATTTTAATAGCGATTAAATTCTGATGTAACATAGTAGAGAGATGCGTTTGGTCCATAATTTCCTTGAATCAATTCCGAGCATTGAATGCATATAACAGCTCTAATGGCACATTCTAAGATATATATGCAGGCATTCAATAATAAACGTTGCGTGCCTCATAACTCTTAATTGAACTCCGGGATAAGTAGCACGGTAACGCAAAAAGTAATATTCTTGAACCGAGAATACAGTGTCAATCAAATGCCACTATATTTCATCTAACTACTGTTGTATTATCACTTCTGTCTTCCGCATACTATTACTGCTGTTATTAGAGAGATCGCAAACGATTGACTAGTTTCTGTTCGTATTTACTTCTTTATTTACTCCAAAATTATTGTAAATCGCAATGATGTGGAGAAAATTCATTTGAATTATGCAGTAACATTTCTTTTCTCTTGACACATTGTTGAGCGGATTGTGTATATTTTTATTTTTATTGCATCAATGTTTTGAGATTTTGATATTTAGAATGTGAAAAAAGAATCTACTTCCCGATAAACTCGTCAATAAATCAAGAGATAATAAATAGTCGCAACAAATTTATTTCAATTTTAAAATTTATCTTATATTTCTTTGAAGATATGATTTAGATTCCGATCGTTCCGATCTAGCAATAGAGAACAACCATTAACTTACAACACTTCCTGTTATAAAATCATCGTAAAAATAATCCCAAGGAACGTTGTTCGTGCATAAACGTGTGCATAAAAAGACGCTAAAGTGTGATAAAATATAAAGTGTAAAATAAATGATAACTGTGAAAACATAATAATAAATAAACTGGAGAAGGGAATCGAATGACGATTAGACAGAGCGAAGCAATGGTGAAGTAGTGATTGCTAGTGTGTGCGCTTCATCCTAAAATCATGGTCAAAGACACCGTCAAGAACAGCAACGGCGGATGTCCTCTGCATTGGACTGTTAATCACGCCGGGCAACACAGACATCTTCTTCAGGCGGCTGCCTTCTACCTGGCTGTATTAGCGGTCTTGTGGTGCATTCCCGCATGCATCTATCATCGGTGAGAAAGAACGTTTCTCGCGTTAACGAGAAGTTAAAATGAGTATCTTTTATAATGCTGACATATACGTTTCTTCATTCGCTTTGCGAATGAGGATAAATTCTTTTACACTTACAAGGATGCAGTTGTGGAATTACGGGTTTTGTAAATCTGCTGTTCGTATCTAATTGAATGGGAAACAGTGATATTTAAAAAAGTTATTGTAAGTTAAATTAAAATATTTTTTATTATAGTTCTGAAAGATTTGTAAAAATTATGATAATAATACCTAAATACTTATAATAATCTCCTTTCAGAGCAAAGAGAATTATTTCAATGTATTTTTTAAAATTCACACATGTTTTATGTATCAATTATTATTCAAAATGAAGTTTCTTTTATACTAAAAACTTATTAATATTTATACGATATAATCTAAAAAGAGCTCTTATTAATAGTAAATTGGTTTTTATCATGGATTTTTTCACAAATTATGCACGTTATATACGTCAGCTATGTTGCTTCAAGTTTATTCAGTTCTCATCACTATGCGTCACATTTTCAACATACATATAAACGCGAATAAAAATTCTATGTATCTGTAGTTTGCTTCGTTAGTATTCGAAAATGTTACATTTGTTATTCGTAATTATGCGTGTTATATAAATATGTAATATGTAGTTGTCCTTGACTGTCTTTGAGACGAATTTTATAATATTGTCGCTATGTAATTATATTCTTTAGGATACTATATAATAGATTGATATGAATATACAGGATAATCTGAAATTTTCATATTTGGAATACGGGACATGATACTTTATGCTAAAACAAATAACTTTTTTCTTTACAAAATTGCGCTCGATAAATAATTCTTGTGTTTATTTGTTAACTTCAACTTGCTCTCCCGCAAAAACTACTACTTATCGGATGCAATTTTGCTAAAAAAAAGTTGTTTTTTATGCTAAAACGAACAACTTTTTACAACTGTGGTAAAATTATATTCGATAAATAATTTTTGCGTTTACTCGTACAATTTCAACCTACTCTCCTGCAAAATCTTATCGGACGCAATTTTGCTAAAGGAAAAAATTGTTTGTTTTAGCATAAAATATGTCCTATACTCCGAATGCGGGAATTTCGGAGCACTCTGCATATATGATTAAATGTTTTAGAAACATGAAGAGAATTAATATATATGTCTTTAAAATTTAATTATTTTAAATAAATGCGAATAACTCTCGAAATTGTTGATAAAATAATAAAAAAAACGAGAATTAATAAGAATTTTAGCGCGATAATTGATGCATGAAAATATTTTCAAAAAATACTATTATAAGTTATTTTAGATGTTTCGGCTTCACTTTGAGCCATCAGTATACAATGCAATTTCACGAATTCATTACTAATTAATTATATACAGGGTGTTTCCTGTAATTTGATCATTTAAAATATTTCCTAAAAGTATTTATTCTAAAAGTATTATATATTTCTACTATATCTCATAAAAGTAATTAAAATAGTGATATCAAAACAGTATGAGCGAGCAAAATAGATAGTGCAAAATAGATAGTGCTGGTCTGCTATGCTAGACATCTCGGGTTCGATTCCCGATAGAACCAAAATATTTTTATATTTCGTATTTCCTCGTATTTCCTTTCGTGTTTCGGAAGGAAGCGACAACTCACTGAGAGTATCTTTGCCAAGAAGTGGCTTACTCTAAAAGCACATAGAAAACTTAAAACGTAAGACTTAAGCAGTAAGCGAATTGACGAATCACAGTAGAGTAAGACCATAACGTGAGCAATACAATATATTGATTTCTTTACTATCTAATAGCGAATTCGATTGCGCTCAGTGCGCACATTAAAGCCGTACATAAAATAACGTAAAAAAGATATATTTATACATAAACATAGAAATCGATTAAATCCTGAAATCAATACATTTTATTGTACTATTAGATAAAATATGTATTTTACAATTCGAAATATTTGCATTTTATTTTTATACTTAAATCAGTGTACAACGGTTTTAATATACATCAGTGTTTTCAACCGAATTCGTCATAAGTTTTACGATTTAAGTATTATGTGTCAGAATCTTAACAAAATTTCTCTAACAAAATTTTATCGTCCGAAATCGACGTTAAATTATAGATCCCATATGATTGTGTAGAACCAGCGTGCACACCACAGGTATGAAAGAAGTTACCACACTTAGCCATGAGCAACAGAACTAAGAAGAAGAAAATAAAAAACTAATAGTTTATGAGTTATTTAATATTTTTTGTTAATATATGCTAGAATACAGTATAAAACATCTCGTAAACTATTGGTTTTTTTTAATATCAATTTTTTAATATCATTTTTTTAATATCACTACCTTAATATTTTTATATGCAGAATAATTAGAGGAATCATATTGTGCAAAAAATCATTAATTTCATTTTAAAAAATGGAGATGACCTTGAAGACTCAAAAAAATGATCTTGAGAAAAATGTTTGCTCATAATATGTGTCCCTTCAAATCGAACAAGATTCCCTGTAATATCTTCTCATATCATTAAAAATAACGAAGATATTTTAAATGATCAAGTTACAGAAAAGGTATTAAACCACTTTCTTTCTTATAGCAATAATAAATACAGCGCGAAAAGCACAGCAAAACTGTAATATACAAAATGTATAATGATTTATACATTTTTTCTAAATCATTATTTGTCATTTTAAAAAAACTGAAGAAAATTGGGAAAAAAATTAAGAAATAACAATAGAAATAACAATAGAAATGATAGGATTTATTTAATTTTACTTATTGATATTGTTCCATCTATAAAGTTAGTTAGTATCTGTTAAACAATAAAAAATAATCTATTTTGATAGATTTCATGATTAATGAAATAAATTGAAATATGTATAAAGTACATTATAAATTATTGATTATATTATAATCAACTATCTGATTTGCAGGATTTCTGAGACTGGCCAGGCGGTAGTGTTGACTCTGGTGGACACTGCGGCTGAATTGCAAAATCTAGCCGAGCCGAAAATCGATCACGAGTTTTCTTCGCGATCATCTATCAAAAATTCATCATTGCTGGGCACCAATCAGGTTAGACAATCGGAGCATTTAAAGGAGACCGTGCCAACAACGCAGATTCCACCGCCGCCGATCGTCGACGAGACGACAGAGAGACCGAATGACACCGATGTTCTCGAAGACGAGGAAGAAGTTCTTTTACTGAAGAAAATCATTGCTGAGGAATCGCCAGAGGTTGTAGTGATCGTAAGAGCGGAGCAGAAGATTAATGCGAACGAACTAGAATTAAGAGTCGAGGAAGAGGACGCTGGTCAAATTCAGATGTCTGAGGAATTATCATCAAAGATCGATGACACCTTCACCACGGCACCAGAATTAAACGACACGGCGGCCAGAGCACGATTGGTCGGTGATAACAGAGACGAGACTGCAGCAGTGATTCTGAACGGACTTGTCACTTCAGGTCCCACCGAGCCGCATGAGGACATACCATCTTTCAGTGAATGGGCACAAAAACGATTGGAAGAGGCCGAAAAGAAAAAAAGTAATTATCGGATAACTCTATTGATGATTGTTATAATGAAGATAAAACATAGAACCTATTATATTTAATATTGTTATTTAGAACATTTAATATACGAATTATTTTGTCGCTTTATTTTTCAGCTCATCCGAACGCTTCAGTGCAGACCCCGGGTAGTCCAGGACGAAGCGTAAGCGGAATGAAAATTCGTAATAAGAATTATGCTTCTCCAGACTGTGGCGCCAAAATCGTAGCAGCCAATCCCGAAGCGAATAGTGCCAAGAACGTTCTAGTGTCCACGCGGGATGAATATATGCTGAACGCTTGTACATCGCGCGTCTGGTTTGTTGTCGAGCTATGTGAAGCGATACAAGCAAAAAAGATCGAGTTGGCAAACTTTGAGCTCTTCAGCTCGTCGCCGAAAGACTTTTCTGTCTACGTGAGTGATCGTTTTCCTACTAAGGACTGGAGCCCAGTTGGTCAGTTCACTGCCAAGGATGTGAAAGACGTCCAGAGCTTCACTCTACATCCTCATTTCTTTGGCAAGTTTATCAAGGTTGAACTCCAATCACATTATGGTTCGGAGCACTTCTGTCCTGTCTCATTATTTCGCGCTTATGGCACTAGCGAGTTCGAAGTGTTGGAAACCGAAACGGAGAATGAGACCTTAGAAGAGAAAAACACCGACGAAGATGATGACGAGGATAGTGACGAAGAAGAGTTATTAGATGATGAGTCAGCGAGTAATCTTTTCGGTAGTGCACGCGATGCCGTGCTAAGTGTAGTGAAGAAAGCCGCAGAGATCTTGGTTAAGTCCAGTGGTCTCACTGGAAACAATATCACGCAAATCCAACAAAGTATTGATCATGGTAACATCTTAGACAATTCGTACACTAGCTGTACGACACCAAGATACACGATCCTCTGTGGTAACTGTACCGATCAGAAGTTTGCCAGTGTTTTTCAGCTAGTCAGCTGCAAAAATCAACAGTTGGATGATTTACTTAGAATTGATTTGGTAAACAGAACTTTAAGACGAGGAAAACTGTGTGGTCTTCATGGCGTAGAAATTGAATCGTTTTGGCAGGGAAGAGAGGAGAACAAAACAAAGGATGATGACTTGACGCATTTTAATTTGGCAGAGGATTTTCAGGCGACTTTTTTAACATCTTTTTTCAAACCTGAATATATTGTAGCGTTGTGCAATGTTTTGGCAACAAAGGAACGCAAGGTGGTAATGAATACAAGTTACGAAATTCCCGTAAATAAATCTAAAGACGCTGCTAGTAAAAATATTTTATCCACTAAAGATACCGATCGCATCACTTTTCATCAAACTTCCTCCACTCCGGATCCATGTACTCTGGATTCGAATTCTTGCAAGTCTGTCGCGTCCTCCAAGGAAGTCCGACAGCATCCATTGACTCAGGATGTTACCAAAGAAAGCGAAAATATTAGCATTGCGACCATAGAGACTTCCTCCAGTTTTCCGGAGAGTTTAGCATCGCAGATCAAGCCTACGAAGACACTCAGTAAAGAAGATTTGAAGAAGGAGTCGTCCGTACCGATTTTAGAACCTAGTAAAGAGTTTACGGAAGAGACATTGCAGTCAAAAGTGCTGACGACCGCTGCACCACTCTCTAATCCGACACCGATGTTGAAGATTGCTGAAGAATTGCCGGTTTTAGGAACTCCTATCGAGACATTATCCATAAGTAGCGTTCCGCTAATAAATATCGATAGTAAAGAAACTGAGACCCTTGTGCCTGATATGGAAAGTGCCGAAACTGTTGCACAAGTCAAAACGGAAAAGTCGGAAAATAATGAACAAGATGGAAGACAGGTGAAAGATCTGGGTGAGCAAGAAGCTCGATTGTCGCCTCAAGATCATCTCTCGCTGGATTCATTACTGTCCGATTTGAAAGATTTGGAGGTTGACACGGCTAACATACAGAATGGAGCGTCTAGCTCTTCGCCGACGACACAGCCCACAGCAAATGTTGTTCCTCAGAAAGAGTCTGTTTTTCTTCGATTATCCAACAGAATCAAGGTAAGAAAGAATAGGATTAAAAAAAATACTTCATCAATTAAATTATTTTAGAGAATGTTGGAAAATTTATTAGAAAGTAGATACAAAAAATGAAAGTTGTGTTGAATATCATCCCTGTAATACATTAAGATAACATGTGTATGTTAACTATTTATTTATTATCGTGTCACATCAATGAAATTATCAATATTATTAATGCAATTGATATTCTTTTTTTCAGATTTTAGAAAGAAACATGTCACTCAGCGGACAATATTTGGAAGAGTTAAGTCGTCGCTACAAAAAGCAAGTCGAAGAAATGCAGCGCTCATTGGAGCGTGCAGTAACTGCTATGGGTGAAGAATCACGAAAGGGCGAAGAACGTGATGCTAAAAGAGCAGAAGAAATCACCGCTTTGAGGGAAGAAATTGTGATACTCTCCAAATCTGTTGAAACTCTTCTTTATGATCGGGACAGTTGGCGCAGCCGAATATCTGCGATCGTTCAGCACGCCTTGTTGATCTGTCTGGAAGTTATCGTCATTATCTTGATTCTCTCTTATTGTCGTCGAAGAGAAGATTTTGAGGAAGAGAAACTCGAATCGGACACGAGAAAAGATACCATGCGTCGAAAGAGCGCGGAGAATTTTAGTTCTCACGCCGCGGCGAAGAAAATAAAGAAACGACGACCCAGCGAAATTGCTTCTTATATTAACGGCACATATCACGAATTGATGATTGATGATCGACCCTTTGAGACAAAGAAGGAACGAAAGAAAAAACGCAAAAAAGAAGCAATTACTGCCGGTATTAAAGCAGTTAATATCGATGCGAAACAAGAAGTGATTCGTTACAAGAGTGTATTAAATGCGATCCCTGGTGGTACGACGTTACCATCGAGAAGAGCATCATCCATAGATCCTCCACACTCCAAAGAATCGCAGGATTCGGTCGATAAGAGGCCTGAATCCGCACCCGAGACTGCCATTGGTTGGTTTGACGATCAAATAGAAAGAATAGAACGAATCGCGCAACCTACATCAGAGGATAAAGCCTATAAGATAGAATCCAGAATGAATTCCGACCTTGGTCGTCAAGACAATAAATTCGGTAAACCTAATACGTCATTAGTGATCGTAAATAGATCCGTTGAAAGATCAGGTCCGCGTTTGAATACAGTTGAACGGAAGAACGAGACGCCGAAGAACGGCTCGTTCAGAGCTGGTAGTATTCTTAAAGGTGCGAGATTGAGTTCGCCATCCTTTATGAAAACTGCTCTGGGTACGAGAAGCAAAAGGAAATTGTCCACGAATTCCACGAATTCTATGAATTCTGAAAAATGGGAGTGGAGCCAAGATTCGGAACATTCAAATGATAGGTCCTCTCAGTCCAGTCCTACGGACTTTAAAACGCTGTCGCAGATTATCAGTGATCGTGCCAATGGGAGTACCGCGAACGGTTTGATTGAAGAAAGCGATGAGTCGAGAAGCAGTAGCGCTACGCCTACTTCGATCAAAAAAGAGAAGAGAAGCACTGGTTTGAAGAAAATGGTGAGAAAGTTTTTCTGATTGAAATAGATCCGCTGCAGATACAAGTCGAATTGGATCGATTCTTACGTCGAATCGATCGCCATATAAATGTTACGTAGATTTTATGAGAGTTTTTGGTTTGATCTTGCTTCATTACTTTTTTCTTACTTTCCTTGTTTTGCTCATTTAGTTCAATTAATTCAATTATATAAACATAAGACTTTAGATATTTGTTATCGCACGAAATTGAAATAATTGATTAAAATAGGGAAAATGAAAATATGAGACAGGATTAAACCAAAAAATCTTGCGAATTTAACTAAATGTAGGGATATTTGCATTCGATAGAAAATGAAAAGTGAATAGAATTAAAAAAAACTTATTATAATTACAATATACGAATACTTTCTATGAAGCACGATCTTTATTTCACAACTAGTCTTTCTATGGATTGGAGTAACAGTGTGTGTTAATTATTCAAACTATGTGTGATTAAAGTTTAATTCTTTTTTTATTAAAGACTGCATATAATTTGAAGAATATATACTTAGAGAGGGAGACTTGAAATAATGTACACATTTTAAAATAGTAGATCGAAATTAAGAAAAACCTTTTACGATCGCCTAAATTTAAGATACTTCTTCCACTTTAATAATTCTTAACTTTATGCGCCGTTATCAGTGAATTATGCAGTGAATTATTTATTAGTGATAATAGTATCATACGTAATTAATTTGGCGTACGTGTTAATGCAGCAGGCGAATGCAGCGAAATACGTAAAATACGTTTATTATAAAGCATTCTCTAACGAGAAATTTAAATGTGATCCCACCAACAAATGACAAATAGAAAAAGAGGAATAAAATGACTTACGAAGATTAGCTTAGGATATATACTTATGATTGTTTAGTAATCAATACAACGGCAGTTATTACAATGGTCTAGAGAACATTTCTACGATTTTATTTTAGATCGGATTATTTAATTTCTACCTATAAATCATCGCCAAAGAGAAAAAGAAAAAAAGAAAGAATGAAAGTGAATGAACAAACAAAATGTTGCAAATAAAATCTTATTAGAATATTAGCAATAGTAATATTGTAACCAACATTTACTGCTGTATCAAAAAGAAATAATTTTTGTTGTCAATGGTACATCTGAATATATAAAAAACAATATCAAAAGAGAAAAATGAAATTTTTTAAGTTCACCGGTGAGATTAATACCCATTATTTCATTATTTTCTTTTATCATTAAAACTATAATCAGTAATTTTCTATTATAATCAGTAAAACTATAAAAGTGATATCATGATACAAAGATCAAAGAAACGTACAATTAAAATAATTCGATTCAATTTTGTTATTAATGAATTATGTATACCGAAACATACCGAAGGAATTGATCGGATAACTTCATATGGAAAATAACCAACGATCTAATTTTCTTGTGTATAAAGAGTTAACTAATGTTAATTATCATTATACGCATGAATAGATAAAATAATATCAAAAGTGAGAAAAAAATGAGATCTTAAGAATAAAATTGTTGTTACTTTGGATTCAAATTCACGAAACGTTGGCATAGTACTTCATAAATGTATTATGTATACTTAATCTATCCATTATTTTATAAATATTTTTGGCTATATATTATTTGGCTATATATTTCAATTAGCTCTTTCGAATTTTAAATGAATGTAAAATTTCAAAAAGAAATTGAATTTTACTCGGCTGCAAGAATAAGATAAGTTTGGTTTTTTTCAACAAATAAATTTTCTACTTATATTGAAATATTAATGTATGGTTTTATCTAGCCTAGCTATATACAAAAAAGTCATATTTTACGCTGGTCATTTCACACTTGTTAACAATGACTCTTACAATATTAAAATATATTATAATTAGAGAGAGAAAAGTTAAAAAATCAGAAGAAAGATAACTGCAATCAAACAATTGCAGCAATTTCTACTTTTTATTTCTTCAAATAAAGCGATATAAATATTCGATAAAATATTAAACTCTCTCAGATTTCTCTTTTTTTTTTCTAAAAATAAAAATTGTAAATAATAAATTTTCTTGTGTATCTATTTAATTATTGAAAATTTTAATTGTTTTGCAGATTTTATTTATAAATGAAATAAGAATTTAAAGATATGTGAAGTTTCAAAAAAAAGATTTTTTATTTGCTCAATCTTTCGTGAATTATTATTTGTCTTGCTTTCTTTGATCCGTTCTTGTCTTCCAGCAATATTAAGTAACATTTATTCTATAAAAACACGAATTTTTAGATATAAGTAGTGATGTCAACATGAGTCTTAATTCTTTTTCTTTTCCTGAAATTTAGCTTTACGTCTATATCGGGAATTATAAATAATACTAAATGCAATTGTATAATTTTCGACATATAACAGTATATTAGGATGACTGTTATTTAATTAAATAGTAAACAACTATGTTTAGCATTAAATGTAAAAGAGGTATACGTGCAGACGTTTCTTTGTCGACATACTAATTTTACGTGTATTGTGAAAATATTTCAATTAATAACGATTGTGCCAGCATTTTGTATTTGATAAAGAAATGTGCTGTGATAAAATCCTTCTGAGATTTGCGAAATGCAATGGTTGCAAATTGAATGCGAGGAGATATAAGAAAAAAAAGAGAAGGAATAAAAGCAGAAAAGTAAGGAGGAGTAAGAAACTGACTTAAACTTTAATCGAAGATGTGTCCTATTACTTAACGTGCATTTAAAGACTACAAGTAATTTTGTGAAACGTATGTGGTATATGTGAACAGTGGTCAAGACTTTTTTTCGCGACCTTGTAAGGAATATATTTTCTAATTGTAAATTTTATTATTCGCATATATTCGGTGATTATATTTATATGCGTTATGATAAAATACTTTAGTAATTTTATAGTAGTTTATAATAGGTTCCGTCACTGAATGAATCACTATTGTCATTAATGAATTTATGTACATGATATTTGTGGAACGTTGTAAAAATTAAACGAAAAAAATGCGGAACTATTTACAGAACACAGTTTCATCAGTGTGATATGTATTATTTTTTTTATTTTAACATAAAAAAATATGTGTCATCGATAGACAGGCAATTACGCAAATGAGAAAATGGCCTGTAATTATTATATCATATATTACTATTCTATTATATTTTATAACCCAAAATTATTTATAGCAACTTACAATTGCATATGTTACTTAAAATCTATGTTTAGAGATACTAGAAACTTTAGTTTGATAACTAAGAGTAAAATTGTGAAACGTAAAATTTAATGTAAGAGATGCTTTGAATTATAGAGTTGATTTAAGCAATTTTCGGGTTTTTTACATATCTATTTATATACATATATTTGCATTATTATAAAAATATTTAAAAATATTTAATCAAATTAATACATTGTTTTATATCCATTGAAAAAACAATTAAACATAATATTTAAGCATCACGACACGTAAGAGAACATTACATATCGTTTATTTACAATTATTAGTAGAATTTATGACAAGGATTATTTATTTAATGCTTTATAACCTTGTGTGTAATAATTATTAAATTATAATACGAATGATTTTTTAAATTCTATTCTACTTATTCATTTTTATTGAAAAATTATCCTCATTAACTGTATTATTTTTGCGTGATTATTTTATACTAGTCTTAATTGCGAGACATCTGTCATTTACATTATAAGATAATTAATTTTCTCGAAAAAGAAAGTACATAGCACATATCTACTGATGTTTTAATTTTTATAAAAACGTATAAATGAGGAATTTAATGTCATGTTTTGATGCGGATGTTTGAATTTTTAAATAGACGTGTATAAAAAAATATGTAAATATATTGTAGAGCAAGTAAAATGATAATATCGCAGATAATAATAATCATGGATAGTTGTAATTCCTGTATACATTTTTTCTATTTATCAAGCTTTATGTATATGTACACATATATGTGTTACACAATGTCGACATTGCCCGGGCAATGCTGACACTTGTGCACTTTGGTGCACATATATACGTGTATGCGTGTGTGTGTGTTGTGTTGTGTTGTGTGTGTGTGTGTGTGCGTGCGCGTGTGCGTGTGTGTGTGCATGTGTGCGTGCGTGCGTGCGTGCGTGCGTGTGTGTGTGTGTGTGTGTGTGTGTGGGGAGGGGGCGCGCGTGTGTATATATATATATATATATACACTTCTGTGTGTACTGTTCCCATTTACATATTTTTCTCATACATATTATTT